>Ga0160505_100120_pt1 | contig 59183 bp, 53 predicted proteins | sample DIDeMG_FD_108225 | JGI IMG/M metagenome (GOLD analysis project Ga0160505, IMG submission 108225) | Enriched chicken feces microbial communities from UW Madison campus, WI, USA - DID2874_E49_Stillage MG | ecosystem: Host-associated > Birds > Digestive system > Large intestine > Fecal ... | reverse complement strand
GATAGTCACTACCGGTTCGACATCTTCAGCATCGACGCGTCCCTTAACGCTTTTATATCTAACGTATTCCGCAAAACGGCGGACTCCTGCGGTTTTGAAGATCGTCAACGTGGTCAAGATTTTCAAAATGCCGCGCGTTTGCTCCGTGGATTGGACCTTTTTGATATTCTGAAGCGCCCACGTGTGTCGTTTTCCCGTCACATCTTTAAATACGGAGACCAGATTAAATTGATAATCAGAAAGGACCGGTACTTCGCGGTTCTTCTCATCTAACAGGGCTTTATAGGCACTCGCCTCCCGAGTATAGTCACGAAACGCCGCCTCACTTGCAAATAAACGCTGAATAACCGTTTTCCAGTCCTTTTCATCTGGAAAAAAATCCTGAAAATAAACACAATGCTGGCGCAACGTATCCGTAGGTTCAGAAGTTAGAAAAATGTTGCGGATCAAGTCGGACAACTCATTGATGGAATAATCGCCGACACTCAAGGCATGACGAACCAAGACCGCAACAAAATATTCTACGACCTCCCCAGCATTATTGGTTTCCTCAAAATACGTGCTGATCCGTTTCAATAAATTATCTTTCTTGATTCCAAATAATTGTCTTTGTCCAAGGCTCACTGCGTTCATCTTGATTATCCTCCATGTCTCTTTTTTTGTAATCGGTTACAACTGATTTATACCAGCATGATAATATAAAATAACTAGCTTGTAAATAGGTTTTGAAATACCTTTTTCCTTTAAAAAAGCTAAAAAGTTTGAGTAATGAGTTCTATAACAGAAATTATTATATAAATGAACGTGTCGCTTTAACTATAAATAACAAATAATCTGTAAGTGTGTCGGGAAGAGGAGGATGCAAACCTTTTATTTGATAAATTCAAATTTATGCAGGAGATAGTGATGTATTTTACTGTTTATGTTTAAAAAGAAAATTATTGAAGTGTTTAAATAGAAAATAGTGTTAGATGAAAGAAATGAAGGAATAAGATACGCAATATTTTTTTGAATACGAGGAGGATGTCCCATAGGCTCCTTGTTATTCACTCGGATTTTTTTACTCTCAAAGTCTCTACAACAATAATGTATCGCGTTTTCTTAATCATGCCTCCTTCATTTCGCACATCAAAAAAACTCAACCTGCCTCTCTTACTGAGAATGGCAGGTTGAGTTTTTTAATCCAATACCTCGCTGGTATTCGTGAGTGGCGTCTCCGCTGATTCTTCGGGGACTTCATAATGGAAGTTCGAGGTATCGTATTTGAAGTTGTATTTATTTCCTATAATGTATTTCGCGATGTGGAGGGTACGGTCGCTGGAGCGTTCTAGGTTTGAGCTGATGTCGATCAGTAGAACCCCATCTGCGGCGCGTCCTTCTCCTTTGGTCATGAGCCTGATGTATTTCTTTCGTAAAAGTTCGACTAATTGATTGATCTCTGTTTCGCGCTCCAGCATTTTTTGTGCGAGGGCGATGTCATCGTTTTCTAGTACTTGAAGGGCGTCGCGGACATTTTTCAACACCTTATCGAATAGGCGCTCCAAGTCTTCATCTTGAAGCAGGAAGGTTTGTCGTCCGTTCGTGGTGCTTGTTTTGTTGCGCTTGTCTTTTGCCCGCTGCTTTTCTTCTAAGGCGATGGATTCTTCGACATAACGCAGGATATTCATCGAGTGGTCCCCGATTCGTTCGAAGTCTTTCGTGAATTCTAAAAGCATGGCTTGTTCTTGACTTTCTAGAGGCGAAAGCTCGGCCATGGAGATTTTCACTAAGTATTCGGTCAATTCAATGTCGCATTGATTGATCGCGTCTTCGTGCCATTCTTCTTTATTTTCATGATAATATTTTCAGGCAGCTTCTAAAGAAGAAATGACGTAATGCCCCATTTGGACGATCTCGCCTTTGGCTTGTTCGATCGCCATGACAGAAGACGTGTGGATGATCGGCTCACTCAGCGTAACTGGGCGAATGTTCAAATTTTTCTCGCTGCCAGGAACGATCTTCTTCACGAGGATTTCAATTTGCGGGATGAACCAGAATTGGATCGCCAAATTTGAAAGATTGAAGAGACCGTGAGCGAAAGCTAGCTGCATGGCGGGATTCAGCCCAAGGGTATCCGCGATCATTACGACGACTCCGGTAAAGGGCGTTAACAAGATCGTAAACAGGACAGCCCCGAATAAATTGAAGATGACGTGAGACGCAGCCGTTCTTTTTGCGGCAACACTGGCGCCAAGGCAGGCGATGACAGCGGTGATGGTCGTGCCGATGTTGTCGCCAAATAAAATCGGCAGTGCTGCACCAAGGGTCACGCTTCCTTGCATGTAGAGTTGCTGCAAAATCCCGATCGTGGCACTGGAGCTTTGCAGGACCATCGTCAATAAGGTCCCGATCCCTACACCGAGAATGGGGTGATGGGAGACACTGATCATCAAGTCATTAAATTGCGGCAGTTGCTTTAGCGGGTCCATTGCGGAACCCATTAATTTCAATCCATAAAAAAGTGCGCCGAAGCCAAAAAGGATCTGTCCGATCGATTGAAGCGAGGGCCGTTTTGCAAAAAAGAGCAGGATCGCCCCAACACCGATGATCGGCAGGGCATATTCACTTAAGTTGAACCCGATGATGAAAGCGGTAACAGTTGTCCCGACATTGGCACCCATGATGACACCGATCGCCTGCCGCAAGGTCATGAAGCCGGCACTGACCAGACCAACGGCTAGAACGGTCGTCCCTGAACTGCTTTGAATGACTCCAGTGACGAGCAGTCCTGCTAGTACAGCGCGAAAAGGCGTTGAGGTAAAACGATTTAGGATTTCTCTCAGCCGATTTCCGGCTGCTTTTTGAAGTCCATCTCCTAAATACTTGATCCCGAAAAGAAAAATTCCTAATCCACCTAAAAAGGTGAAAAGCATTTCTTGATAAGACATAGTGCGTCCTCCGCTAATTATTTTTTTGCATGCTACTACCAAAATAATAGATTCACAAGTAAAAAGAAAGCCTTTTATTCAAAAAAATCATAAAAATATTTAAAAAATCTAGTTTTTTTGAATGAAATCGAAAAAAGCGTGTGGACGCTGAAATAAATGAGAGTAATTCTTTTGTAATTTATAGCGCTTTCAGCTACTCTTAAGAGGAAGGAGTATTCGGGGAATGATTGGATAAATTTAGGGCATTTTTGACTAAAAAGGGGACGTGATCAGATGCTTTATGGAAAGAAAGATCGACGAGAGGCCAGTTATTTAGAACCCATTTTTGGGTCGCGAAACGAAGAGGAGACGCTGCCGTCCTATCGGCTTGGCGAACAATCGATCGAACCGCGTATCGCCTATCAAATGATCAAGGACGGACTGTTGGATGAAGGGAATTCTCGTCAGAACTTGGCAACGTTTTGTCAGACCTTTATGGAGCCGGAAGCGGTCAAGCTCATGAGCGAGACATTGGATAAGAACATGATCGACAAGTCCGAATACCCTCGTACCGCCGAAATGGAAAATCGCTGCGTCAATATCATCGCGGATCTGTGGCATGCGAAGGGGCCAGAGAAATTTGTCGGGACCTCCACGATTGGTTCCTCTGAAGCGTGCATGCTCGGGGGGATGGCGATGAAATTCGCCTGGCGCAAGCGAGCAGAGAAGTTGGGTGTGGCGGTTCAGGCGAAAAAACCGAATTTGATCATTTCTTCAGGCTATCAGGTGTGTTGGGAAAAGTTTTGTGTCTATTGGGATATTGAGCTGCGAGAGATCCCGATGTCCGAGGATCATTTGTCACTAGATGTCGAAAAGGCGCTGGAAGCGGTGGACGACTATACGATCGGGATCGTTGGGATCTTAGGCATCACCTACACAGGACAGTACGACGACATCCAAAAGCTGGATCAATTAGTAGAAGAATACAACCAGCAAACGGATCACAAAGTCTATATCCATGTCGATGCAGCGTCAGGCGGGTTGTACGCGCCTTTTGTTGAACCCGCATTGGTTTGGGATTTCCAATTGAAAAATGTGGTCTCCATCAACACGTCGGGGCATAAATATGGACTGGTCTATCCTGGGGTCGGCTGGGTCGTATGGCGGGACGAAGCGTATCTGCCGGAGGAATTGGTGTTCGAAGTCAGCTACCTTGGCGGAGAAATGCCCACGATGGCGATCAATTTTTCCCACAGCGCGTCGCAAATGATCGGACAATATTACAATTTTGTCCGCTTTGGCTTTGACGGGTATCAGAGTATCCATCAGCGCACCCATCACGTCGCCGTCTATTTAGCCAAAGAAATCGGACGGTCACGGCATTTTGAGATCATCAACGATGGCACCCAGCTGCCGCTGGTTTGCTACAAGCTGGCGGAGGACACGAATCGCAGCTGGACCTTGTATGACTTGTCGGACCGGCTGCTGATGAAGGGCTGGCAAGTGCCGACCTACCCGCTGCCTAAAAAGTTAGACAAGCAAATCATTCAACGAATCGTCGTACGAAGTGACTTTGGAATGAATATGGCCCACGATTTTGTCGAAGATCTGAAAGCGGCGATCAAGGAATTGGAACACAGTCATTTGGTTTTTCACGAAGAGACAGAACGGAAGAATTATGGCTTTACTCATTAAATCAATCAAAGGAGGCGTTAGTGATGAAAGTTGTTTTTCATGTGGATGAGTTAGGAATGATCCGAGAGGCTAGGCACAATATCGAGTATGTGCTGTTGACGGAGCCGGAGGCAGAAATCGTGTTGTTAATGAATGGTGAAGCGATCCAAGGGTATCTATTGCCGCGGGTGATCAAGTTTATGAAGGAGTATCCTCACGTGACCTACCAAGCGTGTCACCGTTCCATGCGGAATTTCCATGTGCGTTCGAAGCAAATGCATGATCAAGTGGACATTGTTGAATCCGGGGTGATCGCTCTAGTCGGGCTGCAGGAAAACGGGTATTCGTATATCAAATGTTAAAAAAGAAGTCCTTCAGTTTGAAGGGCTTTTTTTTTGATGATTTCCTAAAAAAACATCGGTCATTTTTGACGAGTGTGCTTTAATAAGAGAGGCACAAAGCATTCAGACTTTTTTTGCATAATTAATTAGAAAAAGTTGCCATTTTAAGTAAAGGGCTTACATTGTATAGTTTATTTGTAAGCGGGAGGTCGTTATGAGACAAGAAAAAATTGTTGAATACTTATATGCGAAGAAGCACGCGATTGCGCCTAAGGCATTAGCGGCTGAATTTCAAATATCCGAACGCACACTTGCAAACGATATCAAATGGTTGAAGGATATCGGAGCTGCGGAGGGCTTTACGATCGAACGGATTCGATCGGCGGGCTATCAATTGAACATTCTTGATTCGGGAAGGTTTCGCAGCTACTTGTCCCAGTCAAAGCAGCAGGAGCGGGTGGATAATTCCAGTCCGCAGGAGCGAATCAAAAACATCGAATTGCTGCTATTGTTCAATGAAGATTACATTACGATGCAGCAGATCGCGGAGTGGCTGGACATCAGCTTATCGACGGTGAAGGCCGATATCAAGCAGGTGGAACAGTTCTGTGAGCAGTACGAGCTGTCCCTCTTCAGCAAGGCCCATTATGGCTTGAAGATTCTTGGGACAGAGACGAGAAAACGGCGGGCGATTCTTTATTTGATCCGTAACACGATCCACACGCCGGTGTTGACGGAAAAGTACAAAGAGTTCAACTTTGTGTTCGATGAGACAGACTTGCGCCAGTTTTTACAGGAGCAGCTTCAGCGCAACCAATTGAAGATCAGCGACATCGTCTTTGAAAATATCGTTCAGCATATTCGGTTACTCAGCTTTCGGATCATGCAAAACAATACATTGAGTCATGAGGAGATCGAGGAGCCGGCGATCATAGATGGGTATGATCGGCTGACGGAGGAATTAGTCAGCTATTTAGAAACAACGTATCACTTAGCATTTTCTAAGGAAGAAAAAAGATACCTTGAAGAACAGTTGAGGGGCAAATTTGCGGTATTAGACGATGTGGTCAGCAACCAGTCTCTACGGTCATCGATCGAAAAGGCACTGGATTTTGTCGATCGGCAGTACCATACACAGTTTCGCAACGATCAGGAGTTAGCCAACGCGCTGCTGATGCACGTGGCACCGTTATTGCAGCGGCTTTACACTGGCCACCAATTGGAAAATCCTTTAATTGAAGACATTTATACGCAATATGCCAACGTGTTCAACGTGGCGATGGTTTTTATCAATGAACTGAACAAGGATCTGAATGCGGACATCAGCAAGGATGAGATCGGCTACGTCGCGATTTATTTTGCGGCGAGTCTGGAAAAGCAATCCAATCAAGTGATTGAGGATTACCAAAAAATCGCGGTGATCTGTTCGACCGGAGGCGGGGCGGCGTATCTGCTAAAAGTCAATTTGGAACGATTGTTCAGCAATGCGGAGGTCTCGACCTTTGCGCTAAACGAGAGGGATCAAATTGATTCAAGTTTTGATCTCGTGATTTCGACAGTTCCGCTGAATCAGGCGGTCTTTGAGATCCCGATCATTTACACGAAGACGATCCTTAGTCATGCAGAGATCACAAAAATCGAGAAGGATCTGAACCTTCTGCGAGAATCGCAAAACAAGCTCTTCGACGTCCACCACGTCATTCTCAGTCTATTTGATCCTGAATGGTTTCAAATCCAGGAAGGCGGCAACGCGTATTTACAGCTTCTTGAAAATGAAGGCGCTCGCTTAGAGGAAGCGGGCTGGGTCGAAACTGGGTTCAAGGAAAGTGTCCTGCGGCGGGAGAAAATGATCGACACGATCTATCAGCATGGGGTCGCTGGACCGCACCCGATGGAGCAGGCGGCGATCAAGGAAGTCATTGATGTGGTTTTACTGAAAAAACCGTTAACCTATCGAGACAAGCAGGTCCGAATCATTTTCCTGATCACTATTAAAAAGGACCATTTAAATCTTCACAAAGAAATCAGCCGCTTGATGATCAAAATGATGGACGATCCGTCATTAGAACTGCAATTGGCAAAAATAACGAATTTTCAAGACTTTGTGTCTTATATGAAAAGCTTAATGAAAGAAGGATAACCCAATGAACGAACAAGAAATGGATATTTTTAAGATTATTTCCGCGGCAGGCGACTCTCGTGGGTCCGCGTTTGAAGCACTGCGCTTGGCTCGCAAAGGCAAATTTGACGAGGCGGATGCCAAGATGAAGGAAGCCAAAGAAAAAAGCATTGACGCGCATGACGTACAGACGAAATTGATCACTAGTGAGATCAATGGCGACAAAACGGAGACCAGTCTGTTGATGGTTCATGCGCAGGATCACTTGATGACCAGTATTCTGGCGCGTGATCTGATTGAAGAAATGATCGGTATGCTACGGGAACAAAGTGAAGCATAGGCTTTACATGAAGATAAAAACGTTTAGGAGGAAAATAATATGAAGACATTATTAGTTTGTGCAGGAGGCTTTTCAACGACCATGATGATGGAATCGATGAAAAAAGTCGTCAAAGAATCAAAAAGCCTAGAGGAAAGTGATTACCCAATGGAAGCCATCGGGGTGGATAAATTGGAACGCTACATCAATGATTACGATGTGATTTTGGTTGGACCGCAGTTGAGCCACAAATATGACTTCATCAAAGGCGAAGCAGAAAAAGTGGATAAGCCGACGGTGCTGCTGACTTCAGACATTTACGGGTCAATGGATGGCGCGACGGTCATGAAACAGGCGTTGGTGGCGTATCGTAAAAACCAAGCAATGAAGACGCAATAGACAGGAGGAAAGAAAATGGAAAATCCAAAGAAACAGGGTGCCTTTGAAAAGGTTGAAGGGTTCATACGGAAAACATTGGTGCCGATCGCTAATAAAGTGGATAGCAATCCCTATTTGACAGCGATCAAAAAAGGGATGGTCGTGATGACCCCGGTGCTGTTGTTAGGGTCGATCGCAGCTATTTTTCCATCGATCCCTGAGTTTATCAAAACACAGGCCGTCGCGAATTGGTTTGAGAATTATGGGTATATTTTTGGGATCATCTCTAAAGTTTCCTTAGGCTTGGTCGGCTTGTATGCCGTGTTGGCCATTTCGTATTTCTTGAGTGAACATTATAAGCTGTACACGGTGGGTTCCATGATGCTTTCTGCGATCGCCTTTCTGATCGTCGCCATGGATGTCGATGACAACGGCAATATCGTCGCTGCGTATCTCGATTCAAAAGGCTTGTTCACCGCTATTTTTGTCGCTATTATTTCGGTAAAATTGTATCAATTCTTCACGAAGCATAAATTGGTGATCAAGATGCCTGAAGGGGTGCCGGATTTTGTTTCCAGTTCCTTTGAATTGATCACCCCAACCGCAGCCATCGGGGTCTTGTTCATCGTGATCCGTGCCATCACAGACAGCTTGTCAGGCGGGGTCTTGTTGCCGCAGGTCATCATGGATGTACTGGCACCAGCGATCGGCAGCCTAGATTCATTATGGATCATCTATATCGTCTTGGTTCTGCGTCTTGTGTTCTGGTTCTTCGGTATCCATTCTGCTGTATTGTCACCGATCCTATCACCGATCGCCGTGCAATATTTGTCTGAAAACATCGCGGCTCACGAAGCGGGACAGCCTTTGCAGCACGTAATTACAAATGGAACCTTGTCGGCATTTGCGAACTTTTCTGGCTCAGGAGTCACGATCGGGTTAGTCCTTGCGATGCTGATCAGCAAGTCTTTGCGATACAAGAAAGTCGGTGCGGTGGCACTGTTGCCGTCGCTATTCGGAATCAACGAACCGGTCCTCTTTGGTGTACCGATCATCTTGAATCCAGTGTTAATGATCCCCTTCATCTTCGGTGGCGCACTGGTGGGAATGTTCCCGATGATCTGCATGAAATTAGGATTACTGAACTATCCGCTTTTTGACCCGCCGTATGTTCCTGTCTTTATGGAAGGCTTTTTAACAGGCTTTGACTGGCGCGCCATCGTGATTCAGGTGATCCAAGTAGCCATGTCCTTTGGCTTGTACCTGCCATTCTTTAAAGTCTTGGAAAAACAAGAATTGGAACGCGAAGCTTTATTAGAAGCGGAAAAATCAAGCTCTGTCATTTCAGATGACGACGAACAATATTTGACCGATATTGATTTCTAGCCAAAAAGGACAGTTGCGACTGTCCTTTTTATTTTAGGAGATGAAAAAATGAACATGGATGCATTACGAAAACGATTAGTAGAACAAAAGCTAGACGGTCTCTTAGTGACGGACAAAATCAATCGCCGCTACTTGTGCGGCTTCACCGGATCGAATGGCCTGCTCGTGGTCACTGAAAAAGAGGCGCGGCTATTTGTGGACGGGCGCTATACTAAACAAGCGCAACAACAAACAACCAATGTAGAAATCTGTGAGATTCCTGTTGGGGGTGATCTCTTTTCCCTGTTGCGGCGATCTGTTACTGGCTTAACGTTGGGGTTTGAAGCAGGCACGATCTCCTATGATACCTTTACAGGCTTCCAGTCATTGATGGCAGAAGTCGGAGGGACACTCATTGCTACGAGACAGCTAGTCGAAGGCCTACGGATGATCAAGTCCGAAGCGGAGATCCGCGCATTACGAAAAGCGGCTGCCCTCGCGGACCAGACGCTGGAACACATTTTACCTATGATTCGCGTCGGCATGACGGAATTAGAGCTGGCGAATGAGATCGACTACCATAGTAAAAAGCTTGGGAGTGACGGTCCTGCGTTTGAAACGATCGTCGCATCGGGGGAGCGGACCGCGTTGCCTCATGCCCATGCCAGTCAGAAAAAAATCGCGGCAAATGAATTGCTCATGATCGACTTTGGTGCGATCTATCAAGGCTATTACTCGGATATCACGCGGACATTTGCTTTTGGAGAAGTGAAAAAAGAAATCGAAGTCACCTACCAAAAAGTTTTAGCAGCGCAAAAACACGCGATCGAAGCCGTCGCGTTTGGAAAAACCTTGGGAGAGCTTGACCAGATCGCGCGTCAGGCACTTGAACAAGACGAGCTGGCCGACTATTTCAGTCATAATCTCGGTCACGGCATCGGTCTTTCCTGTCACGAATATCCAGCACTGGCACCAAAGGAAACCGCCACGATTGAAAAAAATATGACCTTCACGATCGAGCCGGGCGTTTATTTGCCGAATGCTGAGTTTGGTATTCGGATCGAAGACGACATCTTGGTGAATGACGCGGGTCACGGGGAACGCTTGACACATTTTAACAAGGAGTGGATGACAATTGACTGCAACCGATAGCTTATTAATGGCTCTATCCAATTTAGATGCGTTGCCGGGACAAGAGATGCAGGTGCAGCAGGCGCTGCAAGAAATCATTGATGAACCGGCGACAAAGGACGCCTTTGGGAATCTTTATTTCGGAGAGGTAAAAACAAAAAAGAAAACAATCGCCTTATATGCCCATATGGATGAGGTGGGATTTTTCGTGCATCGCATCAGCGACGACGGGTTTGTCTCTTTTTACCCGATCGGGGGCTGGTGGGGACATGTGATTTTAGGGCAGCAAGTGCGGGCGACTTGTCGTAAAAACGGTGCTGTATTAGAAGGAATCGTGGGAACATTGCCCAAAACAAGCCATAAAATGACAGAAGTCGTACCAATCAGCGAGATGTACATTGATTTTGGTGCCCATTCAAAAGCGGAATTAGAAGAAGCCGGCTTGCAGGTGGGGGACATGATCTTACCGAATACGACAGCCAAGAAAAGCTTTAACCAAAAGAAAATCATCGGCAAGGCACTGGATGATCGCGTGGCCTGTGCGGTGATGGCGCAAGTCAAAAACCAAATGGAGACGAAGAATATCGAGGTGATCGGTGTCGGTACAGTCCAAGAAGAAGCGGGAACACGCGGGTCAAAAGTCGCGGCCGCTCAGGTGGATGCAGACATCAATATTGTCATTGATGTTGCAAATGGCAAAGATACACCCAAAGCGGCAGAGGTTCCGAACCGCATCCAAGGAAAGGGTCCGGGACTCGTTCTGGCAGATAAAACAGCACTAGGCAACATAAAATTGATCGATTACTGCAAAGAAGTGGCGGAAAAGAATCATCTTCCTTGGCAATACGATTTACTTGGCGGTGGTGGAACAGATGCCGGTTCGGTACAGCTTTTTGCAGGGAAACCAACGGTGGTTTTCTGTGTGCCGGTTCGTTATTGCCATTCATGGCAGTCGATCGTAGAGATCGCGGATGTGGAAGCGACCATTGATTTATTGTCGGCAGTGATCCGATCCTTCGATGAAGGAGGAATCGACCTTGAGCAATTTTAACGAGCAGCGTTCGCGCTACGGCACCTATTCTACCCAATGGGATTACGTGCAGGACCGATTTGGGGAAAAAGACCTGCTGCCGTTTTCTATTTCAGACACCGATTTTATGATTCCTGACGGCACGATCGCCGTTTTGGATGAAGCCGTGACAAAGGGATTTTTCGGCTACACACGCTGGAATCATCTGGACTATAAAGAAAGCATCGCTCATTGGTTCAAGCAGGAATTTGATTGCTCTATCGATCCAGAATGGTGTGTCTATTCACCAAGTGTGATCTACAGCTTGTCCGTCTGTCTTCAATTACTCAGCCAAAAGGGGGAGAAAGTCATGACCTTCACCCCTTGCTATGATGCCTTTTTCAACTGTATCGGCGGCAATCAGCGAGAACTCCTCGCCTTCTCGCTGACCAATCAGAACGAAGAGTTTACGATCGACTTTGCAGCATTGGCACACGCATTTGAGACGGAAAAACCGGCGATCTTCCTCCTATGCAATCCCCACAATCCAACTGGGCGGGTGTTCACAGAAGACGAATTGACCCGTTTGATTGCACTCTGCAACCAGTACGAAGTGGCGATCATCAGCGATGAGATCCACATGGATGTCCGCCGACCAGGAAAACAACATTTGCCCATCTTACTGTTTGCCGATCAAATCGAGGTTCCCGTGGTTCTGCTGTCATCCGCGTCTAAAACCTTTAATTCTCCAGGACTAGGCGGCTCCTACGGCATCTTTTCAGATGAAGGATTGCGAGAGCAATTCTTAAGTGTACTAAAAGGACGCGACGGCTTGTCTTCGATCCCGTATCCAGCACTGTTAGCCACGATGGATTGCTACAGAAATCAGAAAAAATGGGTGGAGAAATTGAATCAGACAGTGGATGAAAACTTCGCCGAACTGAAAAAGATTTTGGATGGCGATCCGCGTCTTCGCTTTACGATTCCCGAAGCCACCTATCTAGGGTGGATCAATATTGAACGCGTGCCCTATTCAATGGAGGAACTACAAAGGGTTTTAGTGAAACAAGAGAAGGTCGCCATCATGAAAGGCGAGACCTATGGGCCCGAGGGCGCGACCTATCTGCGCTTCAACCTCGGTGCTCCAAAAGAAAAAATCATCGACGGTGCAGAACGCTTGATGCGCGGGATTCGGTATTTGGATGAACAATAAAAAACAGAGAAGCAGCCAACGTTTTTGGCTTACTTCTCTGCTTTTTCGTTCCATTTTTTAGGGCTCCAGATATTGCCTTCCAGAGCGATCTGCAAACTTTCATTGTCGTCTTCTAATTGTTCGATATATTTCATCGCTTCGTCAACGACGAATTGGTACTTTTCCTCTGAAATAGTACCTAATTGTTCCTGTAACCATGTATTTCGCATTTACTTCACCTCAGAAGCAGTGTAGCATAGAATCAAGAAGAGATTGGTGCGCGATGCTTGGGAGGGAATGTACAATGGAGATGAATGAAAGCGTTCTTTTAGTTGTGAAAGCAGAGTTAGTTGCGGCAAAAAATGAATTGAGAAGGCTGGAGCAATTGACGCTTTCCAGTGAACTGAAAACGGAGCGGATCAAGGCGTTGCAGCGGGAGATCGAACAAGCGGAAGCTGTATTGACAACGCAAGCAGATTCTTAGCCATCTTATTTTCCTGGTGGTAGAATAAATTTAGAGATAGAGTCAAATGTATTTTTCTCTAAGAAAAATAGAAGAATCATTAGGAGGGTTTATTATGGCAAACAACGATGAGCTAAAAGGTAAAGTGAACGAAGCTAAAGGAAAAGTAACCGATGATGAATCAACTGAACTAAAAGGGAAAATCCAACAAGGCTTCGGTAAAGCGAAAGACAAAGCAAAAGAAACAGCAGATGATGTTGCTGGTAAAATCAACAAAAAGATCGACAAGAACAAAGAAGATTAAGTCTTAGACCTGCGATGGCGGGTCTTTTTTTCATGTCAATTTATGCTGAAAGCTTTTTTTGATTGTTCTATAATAGAAGAAGCAAATCATACGATCAAAAATTTTTTATGGGAGAGAAGGAGTGGACAATCATGCGGATCTTGATAGTCGGAGGAAATGGAACGATCGGTCAGGCGGTCGTTGAGAAATTAAAAGAAAAACACGAACTGATCCTAGCAGGGAGAACGAGCGGGGATGTACACGTAGATTTGACTTCGGTGGAAAGTATCGAAGGTCTGTTTAAAAAAGTCGGTCATGTTGATGCGATCATCAATGCCTCAGGAGCGGCGACCTTTCGTGGGGTAGAGGAGATGACACCGGAGGACAATATGGTGGCGGTGCAAAGCAAATTACTGGGACAAATCAATCTGGTGTTGATTGGACAGGAGTATTTGCGCAACGACGGCAGCATCACCTTGACGACTGGGATCATGAAGGACGCCCCCATTCCTGGCGGTGCCTCTGCGGCCATGGCAAATGGCGGTGTGATGGCCTTCGTAAAATCAGCGGCCATTGATTTTACCCACGGCAAAAGAATCAATTGTGTCAGCCCCAATGTGTTAGTAGAATCCTACGACAACTACCAAGACTCCTTTAAAGGCTTTGTTCCAGTGCCAGCAGAGCGGGTCGCAATGGCGTATGTAAAAAGCGTCGAAGGCAAACAAACCGGACAAGAATACCAAGTCTATTAAGGACGATCACTTTCGCAGGCGCGGGAGTGATTTTTTTTGTTAATAAACGTGCGTGCGGTCCTTTTTTTAATAGAATAAGTGCCTATCAATTTATAAATGAATGTTCAATTATAAAAAAATAGTTTCAAAATGACGATGAAAACGCTATAATAAATTAATATACTATAAAAATAGTTTCGGATGTGATGCGATGTTTGCGAAAGAGCTTTACTTAGATAGAAATCTGAAAGAACTGATGGTGTTTCCAGACGATGCGTTTCCTTTTGGTGTCTGGCAGGATGATTTTAATGATTCGGTTGGTCAGATATTGAATTACCATTGGCATGAGACGATCGAGATGAATGTGTTGCTGGAGGGAACATTGGATTATCGATTGAACGATCAGCGGTTTGTTTTAAAAGAAGGAGACAGCGTCGTGGTTTTTTCGAATAGCTTGCATGGGGCGGCTTTGCAGGGAAAAAATCGCTCCGCCAAGATGCTGACGATCGTTTTTTCTACGGATCTATTGACCGGCGGGGGTGCGGGAACGATCTACCAAAAATATTTTCAATCATTAAGGGACGAAGGCTTTCTAGGAAGACTATTCGAGAAGCGAACGGCGATAGGCGCAGAGATGTTTCAGCGATTGGTAGAACTGGCGTCGATCGAAGAAGGAACGGGCTATGAGCTGCGTGTCCTTTCTAAGCTTAGTTCGATCTGGGAAACAGTATTTCTTCATTTATTCCAACAGCAGAAAAAAACGTTGACGAAACGACCAGAAAAACACGAAAAAGAAATCAAAGCAGTGATGTATTACATCCAAAAAAATTATATGAAGCACGTGACGATCCAGACCATTTGTGAAGCGACAGGCATCAGCCGCTCCGAATGCTTTCGCATCTTTGCTCGCTTCACTCAAAAAAAGCCGATGGAATACATCAATGACTACCGAATGTCCATGGCCGCGGCGCTAATGGTGAATACAAATTGGCCCATCGAGCAAGTGGCAAAGGCGTGCGGCTTCAAAAATGCCAGCTATTTCGGAAAGCTGTTTAAAGCACGATTTAATCAAACGCCGAAGTATTATCGAAAAAATCAACGAAAATAGGACAAAGTAAGTGGATAAAATTGCCGTACTGATCCCCTGCTATAATGAAGAGCAGACGATTCAAGCAGTGATTGACGACTTCAAAGCAGAGCTGCCGGAGGGGACCATTTATGTTTACAATAATAATTCCACCGACAATACCTATGCCATCGCTAAAGCAGCAGGGGTGAAGGTAAAAAAAGAAAGTCGGCAAGGAAAGGGAAATGTCGTACGGACAATGTTTCGTGAAATCGACGCATTATGTTATTTATTAGTGGACGGCGATGATACCTATCCCGCAAAAGATGCCCGCAAGATGTGCCGTGAAGTGCTTGAAAACGGTGCGGACATGGTGACGGGGGATCGCCTCTCTTCAACGTATTTCTCCGAAAACAAGCGTCCCTTTCATAATTCTGGAAATGTCATGGTGCGCCGCCTGATCAATTCTTTCTTCAATGGGAACATCAAAGATATTTTGACCGGGTATCGCGCCTTGAGTCCGCTATTTGCGAAAAGTATGCCCGTTTTGAGCAAGGGTTTTGAGATAGAAACGGAAATGAATATCCACGCGCTGGATAAAAATTTTGTGATCAAAACTGTTGAAGTCGATTACCGTGATCGTCCAGCAGGCAGTGAATCAAAATTAAATACAGTCTCAGACGGAGTACGGGTGATCAAAACGATAGTTCAGTTATTTAAAGATTATCGTCCACTTCTGTTTTTTAGTGCATTGGCGGCTCTTTTGGCTGTAAGCGCTATTGGATTGGGCACACCCGTTTTTATCGCCTATTTCCGTACAGGGTTCGTCGAGCGGATGCCGACATTGATCACAGCAGGATTCTTAATGCTGGCGGCATTGCTCAACTTGTCCTGCGGATTTATTTTAGATACAGAAAACAAAAAAGCGCGGCAAAATTTTGAATTGCAGTTAAATGTGCTGCATCAATTATTGACGAAAAAGGAGGAAACAAATGATTAAAGCAGTAGCAGTAGACATGGATGGGACCTTTTTGAACAGTTTGAACGACTATGATCGTCCAAGGTTTGAGGAACTCTATTCGAAGATGCGGAAAAATGGTGTTCGTTTCATCGTCGCTAGCGGGAATCAATATTACCAGTTACGTTCTTTTTTCAGCGGCGATCGAGGGATCACCTATGTCTCCGAGAACGGGGCACTGGTTTTTAATGATGCCGGCTTGCAGCAGGAGCATCATTTTTCTAAAGAGCTGACCAAAAAAATCATAGATTCACTCATTCAGAGCGAGCATGAGTTGGAATTTGTTGCCTGTGGGATCGCCTCTTCCTATATGCTAAAAAGTGCCAGTGACGATTTTAAAAAATTCGCGCGCATCTATAGCTATCGTTTGGAAGAAGTGGCGGATTTCGACACTCTGCCAGACGATCCCATCGTAAAATTTGCGTTAGACGTGGAAGTAGAGAAAACATACGCGATCGCGGCCCATCTGAATGAAACCTTCGCAGGAGAGATCACCGCGGTCACCAGTGGACACGGCAGTATCGATATCATTATCCCGGGAGTCACAAAAGGCCGTGCGATCAAGCAATTGCTGGACGAATGGGGCATCGAACCCAATGAATTGGCGGCCTTTGGCGATGCCAACAATGATTTGGAAATGCTCGCATTAACAGAACACAGTTACGCCATGAAAGAATGCAGCCCCGAAGTGTTCGCAACGGCAAAAAACCAAGCACCTTCTCATAATGACTCAGGTGTGATGCAGGTGTTGGAAAAATTAGTTAGATAATCATGAAAGAAAATTAAAAGGTAAATCGACTGTTAAGTGTTATTGGAATTTATAGAATGTTTCATTTAGAATAATGTTGATCCAAAATTAATATTTAAATCTTATTGACAGCGCTTTTTTTATTTGCTATATTGAGCGTGTAAACAGATAGGGTGTAACTATTAAATTAGGCACGACCTAGGAAAGACAATTTCCTTAGGTCGTTTTTTGTTGTTTTATAAAAGCTTTAGTATTTTATAGAGAGGACCGGTACAGCAAATGAAGGTTGTCAAAAAAATCAATCATAATGTAATTTTAATTGATGACGATGGGACAGAAAAAATCGCTATGGGTAAGGGAATAGGATTTTCTGCTAGCCTCAAACAGGATTTTGATCCAACTCGAGCTGATAAATTTTTCACTTTAGACTCAAAAGAGAAAACGAAAATGTTCAGTGAAATGGCTGCTCAAATCCCAATAGAATTTATTGAGTTTTCTGAAGAAATTATTCAGTTCATTTCAAAAAGAATCGCTTCACCGCTAGACTCGAATATTTATATCGCATTAACCGATCATATTTACTTTGCTATTCAGCGTCAAAAAGAAGATAGCCAAGTAACTGCAATCATGTTACCTGAAATGAAATTACTCTATCCTGAGGAATATACCACAGCCAATGAAGTCGTTAGCTTGATTAATCAGCGCTATAATACAGAGTTAGGCGCTAACGAGGTTGGATTTATCACGATGCATATTATCAATGCTGAACTGGGAGAACGAAATAGTCTAAATAGTCTAAAGATCTTAGAAATGACAAAAACAATCTTAGAGGATTTAGAGAAAATCTATGGATATCAATTTGATAAGGAATCATTGGCTTACCATCGAATGATGATTCATATTAAATTTTTGGTTAAACGTTTGATTTATCAGGAGGAATCTCCGACAGAAAATATTGGTTTTTTTATTAATACTTTTAAAGAAAGTGAACCATATCGAACAGCATTTGCAATAAAACAAATGATTGAAAAAAAGTTCAATCTGGCTGTTCAAGAAAATGAGGTCATATACTTGGCGATTCATTTGGCTAGAATTCAATAATAGGGCGTTACTATTTAATAGGCGCAACCTTTTGAATTACAGAGAAATTTTCTGTACTCATAGGTTGCGCCTATTTTTAGTATAAGAAAGAAAGGAAGAAAAAAATGGGAAAAGTAATATTCAATTCAGATGATTTCGGCTATAGCTACGGTGTAAATTACGGGATCATGGATGCTTATCAACGAGGTATTTTGACATCAACAACATTAATGGCGAATATGCCAGGGTTCGAACACGCAGTGAAACTAAAAAAAGATTTACCAAATCTTGGAGTTGGCGTCCATCTAACATTGACTTGCGGAAAGCCATTGTTGAAAAATGTTGAGAGTCTGATGGATGGAGATAAGTTTAAGAACCTATCATTTTATACACAACCTTTTAAGGTGGATGGAGACCAGCTCTATCAAGAATGGAATGAACAAATCCAAAAGGTTTATCGTGCTGGAATTGTTCCAACTCATTTAGATAGCCATCACCATACACATACGTTCGGAATGAATCAGGAAATTATCATCGCATTGGCTAAAAAATATGATCTTCCCGTTCGGGGTAATTTTGAGAAAAAAAATGAAGTGCGCCATGTGGATTATTTTGAACCTCATTTTGATGATGTTGGTGAAGCAGTTATTGAGAAACGTCAGATTGATTGCTCAGTAGAGGAATATTTGGAACGATTACTTTCTATTTTACGTGCACACAAAACAATTGAAGTTATGTGTCACACTGCCTATCTTGATCAAGCACTATTGAATGGATCGAGCTTTGTTTATCCAAGGGCAAATCAAGTAGAATTTTTGATACACTCAGAGTTTGCACAATTGGTCAAAGAAGATTTTTCAATTGAATTAATAACCTATAAGGATATTTAAAATAAGGAGGAGTTAGAAATGTCGAATTTCAAAGCAAATATTCAAAAATTGGGAAGAGCAATGCTGCTTCCGGTCGCTGCGATGCCATTGGCGGGTTTGATTATGCGCCTTTCTGCAGACGATATGTTGAACATTCCAGTCATTGGTGCCGCTGGAAACGCTGTATTTGGGAATTTAGATATACTATTTGCAATCGGTGTAACGATTGGATTTGCCAAAACAAAGGACAAGGGAATTCCTGCACTTACCGGATTTCTTGCAATTGCTACGTTGAAAAAAGGATTAGAGATCATGAATCCGGCTGTTAATATGGGGATTTTCGGCGGGATTATTTCCGGATTGATTGCCGCGTGGACTTATAATCGATTCAAAGAACAAAAATTACCGATGGTCTTTTCTTATTTTGCAGGTGAAAAATTTCCATTGACGATGGTTATGATTATTCAGACTGTTACTTCCGTTGTATTTGGCTTCTTATGGCCATTTGCTCAAGCGGGGATTGACACTTTTGCGAGATTATTAGTAAATATGGGTGCCTTAGGAGTAGGAATTTTCATGTTTTTGAATCGCTTATTGATACCTTTTGGTCTTCATCATGTTCTAAATACTTATGTTTACTACGATTTAGGTAGTTACACAGCACCTAATGGCGAAGTGTTTCGAGGTGAGATGACGCGTTTTATTAATGGAGATCCGCAGGCAGGTCTATTTTTATCAGGTTTCTTCGTAGTTATGATGTTTGGAGTTCCAGCAATTTGTTACGCAATTTATCGAGCAGCATACAAGGAAAACAAAGATATGGTTAAAGGAATTATGGGGAGTGGGGCCACAACGTCATTTATTTCAAACATCACTGAGCCTGTCGAGTTTAGTTTCATGTTTCTTTCGCCGATGCTTTACGTTGTACATGCTATATTTGCAGGTCTAGCAGGGATTGTTTGTTATTTACTAAATATTCGAATTGGTTTTACTTTTGGAGCATGTATCGTTGATTATTTGATCAACTTTCGGATTGCAACGAATGCAATATTAATCATTCCAGTTGGGCTCGTTTTCTTTGCTCTTTATTATTTTACATTCTACTACTTGATTAAGAAACGCAACATTCACACTTTAGGAAGACAAGTGGCGACAGATTATGGAGTAGAAACTATAGAAGAAGAAAAAGAGCTAGGCTTAGCGAGTAAAAATTATGAATATATGGCAAAAAAAATGCTGCAGGCTTTTGGAGGGGCAGAGAATGTCTCTGACGCTTATAGCTGTAATACACGTTTAAGAGTTGAGGTAGAAAATCCAACAATTGTTGATGAACAACGAATTAAACAATTAGGAGTCAGTGGTGTCATTAAACCTACAGAAAAAAATTATCAAGTCATTATCGGGTTAGAAGTTACTTATGTAATGGCCGAGTTTAATAAATTATTGGAGCAATAGGAGGAAAATAGAATGACTAAAAAACAAATTATTACGATTGCTGGCGGAGGTAGTACGTACACACCAGGAATAATTCAAGCCGTCTTAAACAACGCGGATCGCTTACCACTTTCAGAGATTCGCTTATACGATATTGATGAACAAAGAAATGATGATATGTATTTGATCATCCAATATATGTTAAAAAAAGAAGGCTTTAAAGATGTGGTGATTTCTTCAACGGAAGACCCAGAGAAAGCTTTCACTGGAAGTGATTTTATATTTTCACAAATTCGGGTTGGTGGAATGAAAATGCGGGAGAAAGATGAAAAAATCCCATTAAACCATGGGCTAGTGGGACAAGAAACTTGCGGCTTAGGGGGATTCGCTTACGGTATGCGCTCAATGAATGGGTTGTTAGAAATCGTTGGCTATGTGCAAGAGTATGCTCCAAATGCGTGGATACTGAACTACACGAATCCTGAATCAATCGTTTCAGAAGCGGTTCGCAGACAATATCCAAAGGCAAAAATGATCAATGCCTGTGACATGACGATATCAATTGAAGAAACAATCGCTGTTAATTATGGTTATGATCGTAAAAATTGGATACCAACTTACTACGGGTTAAACCATTTCGGCTGGTATACCTCGATCTACGATAAAGAGTTAAAACGAGATGTGATGCCTGAGATCATTGAAAAATTGACCACACAAGAAATGGAAGTAGCTGATTTCAATGCAGGCGATAAAACTTGGCAGGAAGCATTCAGTATGATGTCAGTGATTACGAAAAACTTTCCTCAAAATATTCCAAACAATTATTTAGAGTATTACTTATATCCAGATATGGTAGTGGAGCACGCAGATAAAGACTATACACGTGCCAACATGGTGATGGAGGGTAGAGAGAAAAATACGAAAGAGATGGCGGAAAAAATTCGCGGTGGAGCGACTGAAGATATTTTAAACTTTAATTTCGGTGAACACGGACAGTACATCGTTGATATGGCGACCTCGTTATTAAATGATGAACGTCGGCGCTTTATGCTGATCGTCCCAAATCAAGGAGCCATTCCAAACTTGCGAGTAGATGCAGTTGTTGAAGTGCCAGCTTATGTCGGGGCTACAGGAGTCGAGCCAATTTCATTAAGGGAACCTATTAGTGATTTCCATAAAGGGTTGATGGAAGCCCAAGTAGCAGCTGAAAAATTGTTAGTAGATGCTTACTTTGAAGGCTCTTATCAGAAAGCCTTACAGGCATTCACGCTTAATCAAACCGTTCCTAATGCTAGAGTTGCAAAAAATATTTTAGATGAAATGATTGAAGCCAATAAAGAATACTGGCCAAAATTAGTTTAGAGGTGATAAGAAGATGCTTTTTTTTAAAACAAAAAAAGTTATGAAATCTGTTGCGAATGGTCAAGTTCTTCCTTTAGAAGCAGTAAAGGACGAGGTCTTCTCTTCAAAAATGATGGGCGACGGATTTGCGATCAGTCAACATGATGGCAGGGTCTATGCCCCGATTGACGGAATTGTTAAGAACATTTTCCCAACCCTACACGCGATTACGATTGAGAGTAAAACAGGAGAAAAAATTTTGATTCATATGGGATTAGACACCGTGGATTTAAAAGGAGAGCCTTTCTCAATCAGAGTATCCGAAGGACAAAAAGTGAAGTCCGAGACCCTGCTTGCCGTGATAGATTTAACAAAACTGGAAAAGGCTCAAAAAGATGATATGATCATTGTAGTTTTTCCTGAAATGATTCACGGAAACTTGTTAATGAAGAATCAAAACGTAACCATTCAAGACGAGGTATTTAAATTTTAAATCAGAAAAAGACTGGGTTAGCTACTCAGTCTTTTATTGAATCGATTTAACTGATATATAGGAGAAATCAATGACTATTATTTTTTTGTTACCTGCTTTAGGATGGGGATTTATGCCTATTATAGCCAAATTGACCAATGCGAAACCAATCAATCAGCTTTTGGGAACAACAACAATGAGTTTATTAATAGGGGTTGTTTTCACTTTGATTGTTGACCCTGGTTACGATAGACAACATTTCTTAGCTGCTCTTTTCTCTGGATGTTTTTGGTCAATCGGACAATATTTGCAATTCTATTCTTTTCAATTGCTCCCTGTATCTGAAGCTATGCCAATTTCGAACGGAACTCAATTGATTGGAACAACGTTCATTGCGGCAATTTTTTTTAAAGAATGGTCAAATTGGAATACGGTGACAGTCGGAATTGGAGGTATTCTTTTGATTATTTTTGGTATTTTTTTAACCTCATATTTAGGAGAACGAAAAGAAACTCAGCAATCAATTGTAGAAAAGAGAAAAGCTATTTATTCTCTGCTTTTATCGTCCACAGCATTAACTATTTATGTAACATTACCGCAAGGTTTTCAGGCTAGTGGGGCGGAGGTACTTTTACCGCAAGCAATTGGAATGTGGTTATCTTCAATCATTTTATCAACTATGATGAGAAGTGATACGAACTGGAGTGAAGTAGGAAAAAATCTTGGAACAGGGCTAGCATGGAGTATCGCAAATGTCAGTCTATTCCTTTCCATACCAGTAATCGGGGTGGCTAAAAGCTTTACTTTTTCACAATTGGCAGTTCTAATTTCCATTTATGCAGGAATAGCAATACTGAAAGTTCAGAAAACGAGAAAAGAACTAAAAATAATCAGTTTGGGAGCCATGTTTATCACAGCAGGGATTATTCTGATCGGTTTATTAAAATAAAAATTATTTGGTTGATTCTAAAGTAATGATACTGAGCCGCAAAACATGAAAAAACATCTCTATTTAAGTTCATTATCAAAATGAGCTTAATAGAGATGTTTTTACTTTTGAATTGTCAAATCAAGTGCAACAGCCTATCAATATTAATTATTAATATTGAAATTAAAACCGAAAAAAATAGGCCACTTCTTCTCTATTGAATATAGAAAAAAGTAGCCCATCAGATTGATTTTATAAGTAATTACTTTTGTGACTTAATTTGATAGTGTCTGCGTTTCTCTCCGATGTTCTTTCACATAGGCTTTGGCTTCCTTATTGATCGTTTTCAAATCACAGCCCTGTTGCTTTGCGGCAAACACACATCCGCAGTAGCATTGACGGTAAACATCGTATTCTTTACACATTTCGATCGACCGTTGATAGCCGGAATTTTTCTTGAAATCGCTTGGCAGATAATGAGTATCGTAAATTTTTTGAATATCCATCCCGATCTGATTGATCAACTGGCTGTTCTTTTTCGGCGAGATCGTCAAGGCGCTGCCGAAATAATCATACCCGCGGTCTAGTGCTTCTTTTGCGGCCAAATCTAGGCGCATATTGAAACAAGCCGTGCAGCGTTTGCCGCCCTCGGGCTCTTCAGTCAGTTCTTTCTTCTGCATCAATTGAATAAATTCATTCGGCTTATAGTCATCAATGATCAAATCTACATGATTCCCCGTTGCCGCATTAAAGTCATTGATAAACTTTTCTTGGACCAAGACGCGACGTTGGTATTCACTTTCAGGATGGATGTTTGAATTTGAGAAAAAGATCGTCACATCCGCATGCTGGGTCAAAAATTCCAATGTATAGGTACTGCAAGGTGCGCAACAAGAATGAATCAAAATTCGGGGGCGAAGGTCTTCGTTTTCCCACGATTGAATCATCTTATGGAGCACACGATCATAATTTATTTTCTGATTGCTCATTTTTTCAACGATTTCCGTTGCATCTATTGTATTCATCAAATCACCTGAAGGTATTATAAGCGAAAAAACTGTGGAAGGAAAGCGGACTTTGAGGCTGTAATGATTAAATTTAGTTACGATAAAAGTAAAAAAATCTGATAATGATTGAAATAATAGCTATTTGGATATAGTATATACTACAAGGTATATACCGATATGGAATCGAAAAACTCTAGCCAAGAATTTCAAGAATCCACTATAGTGAACTTGATATAGTACGGAGCAGAACAATATAGTTTAATGAAATAATTAAAATAAAAAAGGAGAATGTATGGAAGAGAAGAAAACAACAAAAGCAAAGTTTGATCAAGTTTCTGCTGAGATTGAGAAGCGGATACACGAGGGCATTTATGTTAGCTCGCAAAAATTGCCTTCGGAATATGATTTAGCTAAAGAATTCGGCTGTAGTCGCTTAACGATTCGAAAAGCCATTGATGATTTGATTAGTAAAAATATTTTGGTGAAGCGCCGAGGCAAAGGCAGTTACGTTATGTCGCAGCCCAAAATACAAAGTGGACGTTCTGGATTACAAGGTTTTACAGAAGCTGCAAAAGCATATGGAAAAACAAGTAGTACAGAAGTCATTTCATTTAAAAAAGTCAATGAACCATCAGAAGATATTCTGAACGCTCTGCAATTAGAAGAGGGACATCCAATCTATGAATTGGTTCGCCGTAGAATTTTAGACAATGAACCGATGACGGTGGAAAAGATTTATTTGTCCGAGTATTATGTTAAATGTTTGAAAGCAGAAGACTTCAGCGGTTCTTTATTTAAATTGCTGGAGGAAAAAACCGAGATCGCTTATTCTCATCAAGAAGTCGAGGCAATTCTGGTTAAGCCAGAATTATCGAAATTATTAAATGTTCCGATGGGCGATCCGCTGCTGCAAGTTTTTTCAGTGACCTTTTCATTGGATGCGACACCGATCTTTTATGATATCTCTTATTATCGTTCAGATCGTTATGTATTCAAAACAACACTTACTCGCTATGGCAACTAAAAGTATATTCCAGTGAATTAGGAGGTATCTTATGTCCATTGATTTTAGAACAGTCATTGAAGAAAACAAAGAACAGTTTTATCACGATCTTGACAAAGTGATGCAAATCGAAAGCGTCAAAGGTTCACCTACAGAACACGCGCCTTTCGGAAGAGGACCGAAAGAAGCATTAGAAACAGTCATGACTATGGCAGAAGAATACGGATTTAAAACAGCAATCGTTAATGATGCGGTAGGCTACGCTCAGTGGGGGGAGGAAGAGGAATATGTAGGAGTATTCGGTCATTTGGACGTTGTTCCTGCTGGAGAAGGCTGGTCATATCCTCCATTTAAATTAAGTAAAAAAAAACATCGTTTTTATGGACGAGGTATTTTAGACAATAAAGGTCCAATCTTTGCATGTCTGTTTGGTTTGAAACTGTTAAAAGACATGAATCTACCTATCAAAAAAACGATTCGAATCGTTTTTGGTACAGATGAAGAAAATGGTAGCGGTGATATTCCTAAGTATTTAAACGAAGAGAGAGCCCCTCAATTTGGATTTACTCCTGACTGCAAATATCCAGTTGTCTATGGAGAGCGAGGCATTGTTAATTATGAAATATTGACACCGCTTCCTGAAAATGAAATGGAGTATCTAGGTGATTTTATCGGTGATCAGGCGCGTGATCATGTGCCCGATGTGTTATCCATGACCTTAAATGGGAGGAACATCCATGTAATCGGGAAAAGAGCTCCCTCAAATGCACCAGAGCTTGGTGAAAATGCAATCACTTTACTAGCTGAAAAAATAGTTCGTGAAAAATCTGCTTCGGAAAAGTTGACTGAGTATTTTTCGTGGATTGTGGAAAGCTTAGCGAATAAACACTATGGTGAAGGTTTGGGTATCGATTTTTTTGATGCTGATAGTGGAAAATTAATGATTACCCCTTATCAATTAGTCAAAAAAGACAATCAATTATCCCTTTCTCTAGCAATTCGTTATCCGGTAACTATTACGGAAGAAGAAGTAACTGAAGCATTAGAAAAGCATCTGCCAGTTAAAAGTCAACTAACGATCACTCGCCGGATCAAAAGTAGTCATTTTTCTAAGAACGATCTCAATGTCCAAAAGTTATCTGCTGTTTATGAAGAAGTAACGGGATCAGATGGAACGCCTGTCACTACAACAGGAGCTACCTATGCGCGTTTTGTGCCGAACATCGTCGCATTTGGGCCTTCTTTCCCTGGACAGAAAGGAATCGCTCATAATCACGACGAATATATGGATGAGAATGACCTGCTATTAAATATGGAAATTTATATGCGAGGAATGCTAAGCTTAATTGAATAATGCCTTAATGAAGACGCAGCAGTAGTAGCTGGGTCTTTTTTTGCAATTTTTAACTTAGAGAACGCTAAAAAATAAAAAAATTTTACTTTTAGTATATACAAAACAGTATATACTATCTATAATGAATTCAGATTTTAAAAAATGTAAACGGTAACGAAAGGGGTGCGACGATGACATGGGGAGCGATTGCCACATGGCGGATGGCACATGATGGCGTAGTGGAAGCATTGCGGTTGCTAGAAAAAAAAGAAGAAGCTGGTGATGCAGTAGAGACCTTGATCAAAACGGTAGAGGATTATCCTTACTATAAATCGGTCGGTTATGGCGGATTGCCTAATGCAGAGGGTATTTTAGAAATGGATGCTGCTTTTATGCATGGCGATACATTTGAAATCGGTGCAGTGGCCGGTATCACTGATGTAAAAAATCCGATTTCCGTCGCGCGAAAACTTAGCAAAGACAAATTCAACAGTTTTCGTGTCGGTGAGGGGGCAACAAAGTATTCAATGCTAGAAGGCTTTGAAAGAAGGAGTATGCTAACTGAGCGCGCGCATAAAATATGGGAAAAGCGTCTTAAAGAAATTCACGAGAACAATTTAAACCCTTATGATGGGCACGACACAGTTGGAGCGATTGCCTTGGATCAAATGGGAACCATGATAGTAGGAACTTCTAGCTCTGGCTTGTTTATGAAAAAACCAGGACGCGTCGGAGACTCTCCCTTATCAGGCTCTGGTTTTTATGTTGATAGCGAAATCGGGGGTGCGGCGGCTACAGGTCTGGGAGAAGATCTGATGAAAGGTTGCTTGTCGTACGAAATTGTTCGGCTGATGAGCGAAGGATTAAGGCCACAGGAAGCTTGCGACAAAGCGGTTTACACATTCCACGACAAGTTGACTGATCGTTATGGAAAAGCTGGAGCTTTTTCATTGATTGCTATGAACACCCAAGGCGAGTGGGGTGTAGCAACCAATGTGGAGTTTACGTTTAGTGTCGGAAGTGATCAAGAAGAACCACAGATATTTATTGCCAACATGGGCAGCAATCATACCACCGATATCCAACCAATTACACAGGAATGGCTAGAAGCGTATGAAAAAAGAATCAAAGCACCGATTAATTAGTTATACGAAGGGGAGAAAGAATTTATGAAGAAAAAAGTTTATCTATTTTGTAGTCAAGGAATGTCAACAAGTATGTTAGCTCAAAAAATGCAAAATGTGGCAGATGAGCACAATTTGCCGATGGAAGTTGCGGCATACTCTCATGGACTCTTAAATCAAATCATTGCCGAAAAACAACCAGATGTTATCATGTTGGGTCCTCAAGTTAAATACTTATATGAAGATACCGTCAAAAACTTTGGTTCTTATGGTGCTCCAATCTTAATGATCAGTCCAGAAGACTATGGCGTGATGAATGGTGAAAAAGTTTTAAAGCAAGCAATTTTAGCTTTAAAAAAGAAAAAACAACAACAATAAATCAATAGAGGGGGATATCAAATGTTTGATGCACTAGAAAGAACAATGATGCCATTAGCGGAGAAATTAGGGAAGAACAAAGTTTTGGTCGCAATCAGGGATGGCTTTTTAATCACTACACCATTGATTATCGTAGGATCTTTATTCTTGTTATTCAGTAATTTTCCGATTCCGGGTTGGGAAAATTTTTGGACTGGGATTTTAGGTCCGCAATGGAGTTCTTGGTTTAGCAACGTTTCTGGCGCAGTTTTTGATGTTGTTGGTTTCTTGTCATGTTTAGGCACAGCCTATGCTTATGGTAGAGAGTTGGAAGTTGATCCGATTCAATCCGCAGCGGTGGCAGTTGTTGGTTTCTTAATTTTAACGCCTATGAGAATGACAGTTGAGGGAGCAGCAGATCCAGTTGGTGCGATTGATTTACAATATTTAGGAACCAATGGTATTTTCCTAGCTTTAGTAGTTGCGATTGTTTCTGTTCTAATTTATGCTTTTGTATCAAAAAGAGGTTGGACGATCAAGATGCCTGATGGTGTACCTCCAGCAGTAGCGATGTCTTTTGAAGCGCTTATTCCAAGTGGGATCGTTATGCTACTATTTTTCTTCATAAGAATTGGATTTGAATTTACACCATATGAAACAGTGCATAATTTTATTTTTGAAATCTTACAAACTCCACTGAAAGGTGCTGGAAATACTTTATTTGCACAAGTTATTTATTCAATCGCTTGTACTGTTTTTTGGTTTTTCGGAATTAATGGGCCAGCTGTAGCAAATTCTGTTTTTGGACCGATCTCTAAGGTGTTAACGTTTGAAAACCTAAATGCTTTCCAAGCAGGTAAAGCATTGCCTAATATTTTCACCGACCCTTTTTCTAATTTCTTCACTAACTATGGTGGAGGAGGTAGTACTTTATCACTTGTAATAGTTATGGTTCTATTCTGTAAATCAGAACGAATTAAAAAATTAGGGAAACTATCTATTGTTCCAGGTTTCTTCGGTATCAATGAACCAATTATCTTTGGGTTGCCTATTGTGCTGAACCCAATTATTATTATTCCATTTATCTTGACACCAACAATTAATCTATTACTTTCTACTTTAGTGACTAAACTCGGTATCATTCCTTATACTAACGGGGTAGCATTACCATGGACGACACCGATTGGATTTTCAGGATATTTATCAACCGGAAGCTTTGTTGCGGTTATTTGGCAATTCATGTTATTGGCTTTGGGCTGTGCTATTTACTATCCATTCATTAAAACTTTAGATAAACAATATTTAAAAGAAGAAGCAGAAGCTAGTAGTAAAAAAGATGAGGAAGAAGACCTATCATTTGATGACCTATCTTTTGATGACTTATAAAGAGGTGCAGCATGAAAATTTTAATGATATTTGATCAGATTCAGGCAGGGTTTGGCGGAAAAGAGAACGGTGATCTGGAACTAGGTGGTAAAAAAATGCCGATTGGATCGGCGAATATGTTTGAAAAATATTTATCTGATGTTGATGGGCAGATCGTTGCAACGCTATATTGTGGAGATGATTTCTATTTAAGCAATAAAGAACTGGTTACTAAAAAGTTAGTGGCAATGACCAAAAAAATAGCTCCAGATGTCGTAATTTGCGGTCCAGCGTTTAATTATGAAAAGTACGGTCTGATGTGTTCCGAGGTTGGTTATGCAATTGAGCAGCATACGAACATCCCAGTTGTTGCTGCCATGTCAGCAGAATGTACAGCCGCTATTGCTGCTCATAAAGAGGATGTCACAATTGTCAAGATGCCGAAAAAGGGTGGGATTGGTTTGACGGACTCATTAAAAAACATCCTAGAATTAGCATCATTAAAAGTAGAGAATCAATCAATCGTAGAGTTTGTTCAAAAAAACTGTTACTAGTTTGAGAAGAGAGGAATAGCTTATGGCTTTAGATGAAGCTTTACTTAACAAGTTGTGTGAGATTGACAGTGTTTCAGGAGATGAAAAGGACCTTTCACTTTCGCTAAAAAAAGAATATGAACATCTAGCAGATACTGTAATCTATGATAATTTAGGATCAATTTTTGCAGTAAAGAAAAGCAAGCAAGAAAATGCACCACGAGTTATGGTTGTCGGGCATATGGATGAAGCGGGGTTCATTGTAAAAAAAATCAATCAAAACGGTACAATAAAAGCTTTAGCTCTTGGAAATATTACCTCAAATAGTCTTTTGGGAGCTACAGTGAAGTTAAAAACAAGAGATGGCGAGGCGATCATTGGAACTTTGCTTGCCTATAATGAAACAGGAGATGTTTTAGATGAGTCAAAAGAAGTTTTAGTAGATTTTGGCTTTGAAAATAGAGAAACTGCCTTAGAAAGTACCCTAACTTATGGCGACCGCATTTCTTTTGTTAGTCAAGTTAAAAAATCACCGAGCAAACAACGCATATTTGCAAAAAATTGGGATGGTCGCTATGCTCCCTTAATGGGAATTGAACTATTAAGAGCAGTCAAGGATCTTGAATTTGATTTTGATTTATATGTTGGGTGTACTGTTCAAGAACAAGTTGGTTTTAGAGGAGTACAGACTGCCACGAACCTTGTAAAGCCGGATCTAGGTATCATTTTGGATACTAATAAAGCTTTTGACTATCAATCTGATCTTAAAGAGAAAAATGGCGAACTGGGAAAAGGAGTTCTAATTAATTTTTACGATACGACTGTATTGCCTAATCGCTTGTTATTGAACACGTTAAAAAATATTTGTAAAGAAAATGACCTGCCATATCAGTATTACTATTCAATGGAAGGCTCCGATGCAGCTTGGATCAATAAATTAAGAACAGGAGCACCGACACTTTTTGTAAATGTTCCAATAAGAAACATGAATACTCCGTGCTCGATTTTGGATGTCAGAGATTATCAAGTAGCTAAAGATGCTTTGCTTCTATTTTTAGAACGCCTTAATGCTGAAAAAATCCAAGAGTTCAAAGAAGAAAATCGTTGATGGAGGAGATTGATATGACGCACTTCAAAGAAATTGATCTCGACTTGTTAAAGCGACTATCTGAGGCTGATGGTATTGGTGGGATGGAAAGAGAAGTAAGCAGAATTGTTACCTCTTATGGGAGAAAATATTGCGATGAAATTCAATACGATAATCTTGGTTCTGTTATTCTGAAAACAACTGGTGAAGCGGACGGTCCTAAAATCATGCTTTCCAGCCATATGGATGAAGTTGGTTTTATGGTTAGAAGTATAACTGATGATGGGTATGTTAATCTTTTGCCGGTCGGAGGCTGGTGGGGACACGTTATGCCCGCGCAAGAAATGACAATAACTACTGCTAATGGGGATAAAATATTTGGGGTGGTCGGTTCAAGAGCCCCCCATGGATTACCTGCTGAAATAAAAAATAAAGTCATTCAACCCATGGACCTCTATTTGGATTTAGGAGTCACTTCGATTCAAGCAGTTGAACAATTAGGCGTAGAAATTGGTGATATGATCACACCCAATGTTCTATTTAGAGAGTTGAACGATCCCAATTATCTTATGGGAAAGGCATGGGATGATCGTTGTTGTGTTGGGGTAGGCTTAGAGGTTTTAAAAAATCTAAGCAACAATAGTCACGAAGCCAATGTTTATTTTGCAGCGACTACTCAGGAAGAAGTCGGTATTAGAGGCGCGAGAACAGCAGTTCATACAATAAAGCCTGACGTTGCGATTGCTTTAGATGTAACAACGGCGACAGATACACCTTTTGATAAGAACGGAATGAATCTAGGTGGCGGTGTCGTTTTATCAGTCTTAGATTCATTAACACTCGGTAATAGTGGGTTGGTCCAAATGATGGAGGAAATCGTAAAGGACTTAGATTTAAATGTTCGTTATGGTTTTATGACTGTCGGCGGCACAGATGCCTGTAATATTCATAAGATGATGGAAGGCGTAGTAAGTATGACCTTATCCATACCAACCCGATATATGCATTCACCCCGACTGATTATCCATAAAGAAGACTATATTCAAACGATTAAATTGGTTACTGAATTTTGCAGAAGAATAAACTGGGAAAAATTAAAACAATTAAAATCTTCGATAGGAATCTCAAATCATTAAGCTTTTAGAAGCTGACAAAGAAATTTCTTTGTCAGTTTTTTTTATTCATAAAAGCGAGTAGGACATCTATAATCAATAGAAGATATAAAAAATTCACTGGAGGAGATTTAAACAATGACCGATCGTAACGCGTTTACGCAAAAATTATTACTTGATTCAGGGATAGAAAAGGGAATGAGAGTGCTAGATGTTGGCTGTGGCAACGGTGAGGTGAGCTTCTTACTTCAAGAGCTCATGGAAGGAACGGGTGAAATCATCGGTATCGACAGCAACGAGGCTGCGATTGCGGCAGCAAAGAACATGGCGGATGAAAAGCAGTTGACCAATGTGCAATTCATAGTGATGAATATAGAGGATGTGTCAGGAACGTTAGGGACATTTGATAGGATCGTCGGCAGACGCATATTGATGTACTTGCCTGATCCGTTGCAGGCGATCAAGGCATTGGCGAAGGTGTTAGACGAAGAAGGCTGCATGATTTTTCAAGAAAGTGATGCGACGGGTTCTGGATCGCAGAGCGAGACTTTTCCGCTGCATACCATGGCCCAGCAGTGGGTCTGGCAAACAGTAGTTCATGAAAAGGGCAACAGTCATATTGGAACAGAAATGTACACGTTATTCAAAAAAGCGGGCTTACAGGTGAAAAGTGTCCGTGCAGAGCCTGTGCTGCAAACGGCTGAAACAGGGAGTGATCTAGGCTGGTTGCTAGGTGTGATGCGTGAGCGGATCGTTGCGGCAGGAGTCTCTGAGTCAGAATTGGCACGTATGACAGATGCGGCTCTATCGGAAGAAATGGCCAATTCTCAGGCTATCTTCATCAGAGATATGAATTTCGGAATTTGCGTTTCTAATTAAAAAAAGCGTTCGATCATCAATGATCGAACGTTTTTTTAATAATCATTTGGGTAATGGACCACGATGAATTTAACGATATTATTGGTTTGATTGTCCCAATTGTGGTTGATGGTTGAAAAATAATGGGCGGAGTCACCTGGGTATAGCTGGTACGTCGCCTCTTCGATCACTAACGTTAGAATCCCTTCTAATACATAGACAAATTCCTCTCCATGATGTGGGTAGGTCGTTGGAAGCTCTCGTTTTTCATGAGGCATGATCTCGGTCATTTTTGGTGCGATTTTTTTGTCCTGTGGCGTGCGACTTAGTTGTTTGTAGATCATGTTATTCAATTTATGGATCACAGGCTGATCATAGCCGCGAATAATGGGTTCGACCACAGCTTCTTCTTCAAAAAAGTAATTGATTTTTACTTTGAATAACGCCGCGATCGTTGCCAAATGTTCGACTGCGATGGTGGTGATTCCGCGTTCAAATTGGGATAGAAATCCCGTAGATAAACCTGTAGCTTCAGAAAGTTGTTTGAGGGTCATTCCGCGCTCGTTGCGTAAATTCTTCACTTTTTCACCAATAGTCATATGTATGCTCCTATATTCTCGTTCGGTTTAAAAAACGTTCCGTCCATTCATTTTACCAAATGAACCGGGGAATCGAATAGCGAACTAAAAAATTTTTTTGAATAGTAAGAAAATTGAAGATGTATAGTAAGTATACCTAAAAAGCGCACAAGCGTCATTGAAATGAAAAATATAGAAAAAAAAGCGCCGATAATTCACTATTATGAATAAAGCGCTTGCAACTGTTGTGGTGAGACTTTATAATAAAAGGTGGGAGGGAAGCACGTGAAAAAGCCGACGATTTTTAATATTCAGAAGTTTTCGACCCATGATGGGCCGGGCATACGTACGACGATTTTTTTCAAAGGGTGTCCTATTAGATGTGAATGGTGTCACAATCCTGAAAGCCAAATGTTTGGACCAGAAATCATGGTAAACAAATATGGGAAAGAGGAGCTAATCGGGAAAGAGTATTCATTACGAGAATTAGTGAAAAAGATTCAATCTGACCAAATTTTTTATGATCAATCCGGTGGCGGTGTGACGTTTTCTGGTGGTGAGGTCATGGCACAAGATATGGATTATGTCGTGGCTTTGGCGCAGGAGTGTCAGCGTTTGGGAATCACTGTGACGATTGATACGTGTGGGGTAGCACCAACGGAAAATTACCGCAGGATTCTGCCGTATACGGATTTATTTTTATATGATTTAAAGTTCATAAATTCACATATTCATCAGTTGTATACAGGCGTAGGCAATCAGTTGGTTCTGGAGAACTTGCGATTTTTATCTGAACAACAAGCGGAGATCAACTTGCGACTGATCCTATTAGAGGAAATCAATGCCGATGAAGTCGATGCCAAGGAGATTATTGATTGGCTGGCAAGTGAAAAAATTCATGTGAGTGAAATCTCGCTGCTTCCGTATCATGATTTTGGCCGAGACAAGTATGAGCGATTAAAACGAGTATGCACGCAAAACTTTGTCAAACCATCGGATGATAAAGTCGCTGCACTTCAAAAGGTTTATCAAGACGCAGGGTACCAAGTGACGATTGGCGGCTAAGTTGTAACATAAAGCCTAAACGTCAGGGGAAATAGTTTTTATTATTTATTCCTAAAAATGGGACAGGAGGAAAATTAATGGCGGAATTAACACTGGAACCAACGAGAAGAGGAAGCACGGAACGGATTAAACGATTGCGGGAAATCAGCGACAAGGAATGTACACCGAGTATTTCTATGGAACGGGCAGTCCTATTGACGGAAGCCTATAAAAAATGGGAGGGCAAAGTTTCCGCGCCTGTATTACGAGGGAAAGCCTTCAAGTACATTATGGAAAATCGGACGAATTATATTGAAAAAGGGTCTTTAGTTTTAGGAGAAAAGGGCGATAAGCCGTGGGCGGCTCCGACGTTCCCAGAACTGTGCTGTCACACCTTAGAAGATTTTGAAAACATGAACAATCGTGAGAAAGTCTTTTTCCGTGTAAGTGAAGAAGATCGTCGCATTCAAGAAGAAGTCATCATTCCTTATTGGCACGATCGTGCGATGATGACTCGAATGAATCGTCTGCTGCCGGAAGAGTGGCATTTGTTGTTTGATGCAGGATTATACACTGAGTTCTTGATGCAGCGTGGGCCAGGACATACGGTAGCCGATGGAAAAATGTATCAAAAGGGATTTGCGGATTTCAAAGCAGATATCCAGCAAGAAATTGACAATCTAGATTACAACAAGGACATGGAGGCGTTGAACAAACGGGAAGAGTTGGAAGGCATGAAGCTGGTCTGCGAGGGCATGATCATTTATGGAAAACGCTACGCGCAGCAATGTCGAGACCTAGCTGAAAAAGAGACTGATCCGCAGTGGAAACAAGAACTGCTGGATTTAGCTGACGTTTGCGATGTGGTGCCGGAACACGCGCCGCAAACCTTCCGCCAAGCAATCCAGATGTATTGGTTTACCCACATTGGCGTGACGGTGGAGATGAACAACTGGGATGCTTATTCGCCAGGGAAATTGGATCAGCATTTAGAACCCTTCTATGAAAAAGATATTGAAGAAGAGCGGTTGACGCGAGAAGAAGCGCGGGAATTATTAGAGAATTTATGGATTCAATTCAATAATCAGCCGGCACCGCCAAAAGTCGGGATCACACTGAAAGAAAGCGGCACATATACAGATTTCTGTAATTTAAATACGGGTGCGTTGCGTCCAGATGGAACCAGCGGCGTGAGTGATGTGAGTTATTTGATCTTAGAGGTCATGGATGAAATGAAGCTGCTGCAGCCAAGCTCAAATGTACAGATTTCTCGCAAATCACCGGAAAAATTCTTGCGGGAAGCCTTAAAAGTCTCTCGCAAGGGCTGGGGGCAGCCAGCGATGTATAATTCGGAAGCCATTTTAGCAGAATTAAGTTATCTAGGGAAAACGGTGGACGATGCCAGAGAAAGCGGGATCTGTTCAGGCTGTGTCGAAGTTGGGGTGGCAGGAAAGGAAGCTTATGTATTAACGGGTTATTTAAACATTCCGAAAGTCTTTGAATTGGCGATGAATCGAGGCTACGACCATTATACAGACAAGCAGGTGGGGATCGACGTAGGAGACTTCACCAAGATGACCACCTATAAGGAAGTATTTGACGCCTTCCATCAGGAGCTGCAATACGTAGTGGACGTGAAGGTGGCCGGGAATAACCTGATCGAACGGATGTATATGGAATTCATGCCCGTACCGCTGCTTTCCGTTATGTCGGATGACTGTATCAAAGTCGGCAAAGACTACAATGCAGGCGGTGCCCGGTATAACACGAGCTACATCCAATGTGTTGGGATCGCAACGATCACCGATTCACTGGCTGCGATGAAGCACAATGTCTTTGAAGAAAAAACGATGACGATGCAGGAATTATTGGCAGCCTGTGAAGCAGATTTTGAGAATTACGAGGAAATCTACGACAGAGTGTACAATGATACACCAAAATACGGCAATGACGATGAGTACGCGGATACCTTACTGCGAGATGTCGCAGCCTCTCTGCAAGAAGTGATCGCGGGTCGTCCGACACCAAAAGGCTCTAAAACCGTGGTGGAATTTTTGCCAACAACGTGTCACGTGTACTTTGGTCAAGTGATGGAAGCTTCGCCAAATGGCCGTCACAAAGGAATTCCATTACCAGACGGTATTTCTCCTGAAAAGGGCGCCGATCGCAATGGGCCGACAGCAGTCATTAAATCTGCCTCTAAAATCGATCAGACAAAAACTGGCGGCGCACTGTTGAATCAGAAGTTCACACCAAGTGTGGTAGCAGGAGAAGCAGGAATCACCAATATGGCGTCACTTGTCCGCAGTTATTTTGCCTTGGATGGGCACCATATTCAATTCAACGTGATTGATCGGGACACCTTATTAAAAGCACAAAAGCATCCAAAAGAATACGAAAACTTGATTGTACGTGTAGCGGGCTATAGCGACTATTTCAATAATTTAGAGAAAGCACTTCAAGACGAAATCATCTCAAGAACGGAACAAGCTTTTGGATAAATCTTACTTTTATACGTGTTAAAAGCCAGAGTGAAATCCTCTGGCTTTTTTTCAAGTGATTTCTCAAAAGAGATGGTTCGTTGAAGCACTAGAGAGGCTATTTATTCAAACGCCTACAGGAGTGAAGACATAATAAAAAAGAGCTGTGCTTTCTAAAGTTAAATTACTGGCTTGTAATGGAGATAAAAGGGATGAAACGTTCAAATACCGAACGACAAGAGACTTAGTAAAGGCTTTCTGATATAATTAATAAGTATATCAGAAGGGGGCGCTGATTCATTTATGGATATTATACCTAAATACGAGAAACAAAGTTTAAGTGATATGGTCGTATCGTATGTGAAAAATAGAATCTTGTCCGGCGCATTAAAAGGTGGCGACCGTTTGATTGAGACCGATATTTCGAGCCACTTTAATATTAGTCGCGCACCAGTGAGAGAAGCGATGCGCATTTTGAATGAACAGGGATTGATTGCATTCTCCCCGCGCAAAGGAAATCATGTGATCGAGATGGGACCAACAGAGATCATGGAAGTCTTTGAGATTCGGACCTCTCTTGAAACACAGATTTTACGAAAAATTTTACGAAAGCAGATGATCGAGGAAGCTCATTTACACAGGCTGACGGAGATCGCTATAGAGATGAAAGACGGTGAACAGCGCTGCCAAAATGAAGAAGACAGAGTCTTTTTATTCAATACAATGGACTTAGCGTTTCATAAATATATTTGGCAACTATCGGGCAGTGTCAGGCGGGCGCAAATTTTAGAAAGCCTATTTTATCAATTGCTTCTTGCAATGAACGAAGACCTCTCTTCTTTGGGTATTCTTGAATTGAAATCGGAGGAACACTTGGCTTTCGTGGAGGTTTTGCGAGAAAACGAACTTTCAGCGGTAGTCCACGCATTTCATACGCATATCCGTAATTATGTTAGAGCCACTCTGCCAGATGAGGAGCAGGATTTTTGTTTAGATTGTTAAGAAAAATACTTTTTTCTTTAGTTTGAGTCGTAAAGGCGAGGTGCTTCCCGCCATTTTTTATCCGTATTTGAAATGAGAATTGATAGCTTGCCCTTCAAATCTATTGGGAGATTCAAGCTTGTTGGGTCGCTAGATCAGAGACAAGAATAAAACGAACCGGCTGAGGAAAACTCGGCCGGTTCGTTTTATTTTTTTAGAGGTTGCTGCTGGGCGTGGATGTTTTCCAAAAATGTTTGGTCGTGTTCTACGATTAGCATCGTAGGCTTCACTTGCAATAAGAGGTCCTCCAGTTGTTTTTGATTAAAGACGTCGAGATAATTTAGTGGTTCATCCCAGATATACAGCTCTGCCTCTTGCGCAAGGGATTTGGCCAGCTCGACTTTTTTACGTTGGCCCATACTCATTTCCTCAATTCGATTTTGAAACACATTGCGTGCCATGCCTAGTTTTCGCAAGTTGTTCAAGAAGGCAGAGTAATCCAGCCGATTGGACTCCGCAAAGTCTTGCAGGGTCCCACGATTGTTTTCGTAATTCTGTCGAACATAACTGATTTTTATTTCAGGGTGAAGGCATATTCCCTTCGCTGCTCCTGAAAAAGTTCCCAACAGGTAATGAAGAACACTGGATTTTCCAATGCCATTGGGACCGGTCAAGGCAACGATCTCACCACGCCGTAGCTCAAAAGAAAGAGGTGAAAATAGGGCGTCTTGATCAGGATAGGACAAACTCAAATCTTCTACCTTTAATAGTTGCGTGTGTCGGCTGGCTTGGTAATGCATCGTTAAGCGGTCGACATCTTCCAAATCCTTCAAGAGGCCTTCTTTTGCTTCGATTTGATCGTACATTCGTTGTTCGATGTTTTTTGAACGCTTCATGGTACGTGCAGCGCGTGCACCAATAGCTCCAGTATCAAAAATACCGCCGCTGCCTTTTTCTGTAGATTTTCCGTATTTATCTTTTTCTCGTGAACGAGACCATTCCGCTTTTTCAGCCGCCGTTTTTTTCAAGCGGCTGACTTCTTTTTTTATTTTTCTATTTTGAGCCAGTTCAAATTCATCACGCGACGCCTTTTGTTCTTCATAGGTTGCGAAATTTCCTTGATAAAGAACGAGCTGACTTTTTTCAATCGCGAGGGTATGGTCGGTCACCTGATTTAGAAATTGGCGGTCGTGGCTGACGATAATAAAGCCGTCTTTTTGTTTCAAGTATTCCGCCACATGCTGCCGTCCTTGCAGATCGAGATGATTGGTCGGCTCATCGATCAAAGGAAAGAAATTTTCCTGAGTAAAGAGCAAAGACAGTAAGACTTTTGTTTGTTCGCCGCCCGAGAGTGTCTGATAAGGCTGCCACAAGACTTGCGGGTCTAAATGGATCAAATTCATTTCTCGCTCGAGCTTCCATAATTCAAAATCGGCCGCTGCTTGCAAGGCGTAGTAGGTTAACTGTTCGGCCTCTTCAATCGCGGTGGGAAAATAAATAGGGTGTAAGGGAAATTGAATCTCTCCTTGATACGGGTAGTTTCCTAATAGTAATTGTAACAGTGTCGTTTTTCCACGACCGTTGCGGCCGACTAACCCTAATTTCCAACTGCTATCGATGGTTAAATTGGTTTTGTCAAACAAGGGCTCCACTTGTTTATCAAAACCAAACGTTAACTGTGTAATTTTAATTGTAGACATAAAAAATCCTCCTCCTGTTCCACCATGGAACAAAAAAATCCTCCCCATTTTCAGGAAAGGAGTAGGAGTTTGATAGTCGTTTGCGGAAATAGTTGAGAAGCTGGCAGCTCGCTTAGGAAAGAAGAATGCTTTCTTTTAAGGTCGGAAATTAAGTTTATTTTCCTGCACCGATTCCTCTGTTAAACTGCGTAGTCACTAAATGCGCGAATTGATTTAATGCCTGCTTGTGCTCAGCGAATTGCGACCGCAAACCAACAAAAAAAGACCATCCGTTGAAAACCTAAGCCAGTCCTGAAAATCTGCCCACTGATCCCATCAACATAAGTCAATTCTAGATCGGTTTGCAGCTTTCAACAGTCGCTTAGTTTTTCAATGGCATGATCCCTCGTTTCAGTAATTATTATAGTAATTAAAACAAAATTACTTGGCTTTGTCAAAAAAATACGGACGCAGCCGCTTCCCCAAACATGCTACGCCCTGGAGTGATCCTCGATAAACGAGGCGAAGAAAATTTTTTCTTCTATAATTATAGTAGCATATTTCAAGGAAAAAAATGTATTTGAACGCTCGAAAAAGGTCAAAGTGGAGTCGCTAACATTTTTTTTGGTACAATAAAAGTAGAAATGGAGGTGGAGGGATGAACGAAGCAGGAATATATCATCGCCCCGAAAGTGAATTTGCGTTTCTTTACACGAAAGAACAGATGAGGATTCGCTTGCAGACAGCTCGTAATGAGATAAAGAGCGTCGGATTGATCGGTGGGGACTTTTATCTCTTTGCCGAAGAGCAATGGTACCATCAGCAGCGGCCAATGGAGAGAAATTATACGACGGATACCCATGATTTTTGGGAGATTGAAGTCACGGCTCCCCACCATCGTTTGGCCTACGCTTTTTGTATTACGGATTATGCGGGAAAACAGGTTTTTTATACAGATCAAGGACTATTCAGCTACGATGAGGATCACCTGACACAGGATAATTTGTATTTTCGGATGCCTTATTTTCAAGAGATTGATCGTTTTAAGGTTCCAGGCTGGGTCCATCAAACGGTCTGGTATCAAATTTTTCCAGAACGTTTTTACAACGGAGATGCTTCGAACGATCCTGAAAATGCTCTTGCTTGGGGAAGTGAAAAGCCGACACGGGAAAACTTTTTTGGCGGTGATCTACAAGGAATCATCGACAAGCTGGATTACTTGGAGGAGCTAGGGATAAATGGCCTGTATCTCTGTCCGATCTTCACTTCGCCGTCGAATCATAAATATGACACGGTCGATTATTATGAGATTGATCCTCATTTTGGTGATAAGCGAATTTTTCGTGAGTTGGTGGAAAAAGCCCATGAGCGCGGCATGCGTGTAATGCTAGACGCGGTCTTTAATCATCTTGGCGCGAGCGCTCACCAATGGCAGGACGTCATCTTGCATGGGGAGAAATCCGATTACGCGAATTGGTTTCATATTGAGACTTTCCCACCACGGTACACGGCGGTCGAGAATTCAGATAATGCGAAAAATATAACTTACGATACGTTTAATTTCAATCCGCACATGCCGAAGCTGAACACGGCGAATCCAGAAGTGCAGCGCTATTTGCTTGATATAGCGACGTATTGGATTCGCGAATTTGACATTGATGGCTGGCGGTTAGATGTTGCCAATGAAGTCGACCATCATTTTTGGAAAAAATTTCATGAAACTGTGTTGAAGCAAAAGGAAGACGTGTATATTTTAGGAGAAATCTGGCATTCGTCACAGCCCTGGCTGCAAGGAGATGAATTCCACGCGGTCATGAACTATGCTTTTACCGACAGTATCAAAGGTTTCTTTGTGGAACGATCATTGTCGATCTCGCAAATGATTTTTGGGATGAATCGCCAGCAATTGCTTTATCGGGATCAAACCAATGAAGTCAGCTTCAATCTTTTAGATTCTCATGACACTCCACGAATCCTAACGTTATGCAACGGAAACAAGGACATGATGAAAGCAGTCTTAACGTTTATGTTCATCCAAAAAGGCACCCCTTGTCTGTATTACGGAACCGAAGTGGGGATGGAAGGTGCGATGGACCCGGATTGCCGGCGGTGTATGATCTGGGAAGAGCAAGACCATGAGCTGCACACCTTCTTTAAGCAATTAATCGCTTTGCGAAAGCAATTTTCTGAAGTATTTAGTTACGGAACGATGACGTGGCACTACGATGATGATAGACGAGCGGTTTCTCTGACGCGAACGTATAAGGAAAAAACGGTGGTTGCGACTTTTAATGAAGGCGACATGCTGGAAACGGAAAAGCACGGCCGTCATTTATTTGGCGCCAATTACCATGAAGAAGACGGGTATCAGTTACGGCCCCATGGATTTATTATCGAAGAGGTGTAAGCATTTTTGTTTGGAGAATCCGAAGAAGATGACTATAGTAGAGGGATAAACGAACGCTGCCGTAATGAATCGGCAGACGTCTAAGGGAGAAAACAACCATGACAGTTATCATCTTGCTAGTATCAGGAATCATCGGTCTCCTTCATTTGGTGATCATGGGATTAGAGATGTTTGCTTCATCAGAAAAACAGGCAAAAACATTTGATATGCCCTATGAATTTGTCACTCAAAAGAATGCGCAGATCGCCTTGAAAAATATGGGGATTTATAATGGCAGCTTAGGTCTGGCGATCTTAGCAAGTCTTCTCATGTTTGAAGGGGATGTACGGCTAAAAATCTTGCTGCTCTTGAATCTTTTTGTGGTGATCGTAGGGATCTACGGCGGGAAAACTGTCACAAAATCCATTTATGTGATTCAGGCAGCGCCCGCGATTCTTGCGGTTCTGTTGATCATCCTGCATCTTATGTAACAAGATTCGACTAGGATTAACTCCTTAGTCGAATTTTTTTTGTGGTATAGTAAAAGGATCAGGCGAAGGTACGGAGGAAACCAATGAATAATAATGATTTGTTGTTACGATTAAGATATGCGCTGGACATTAAGGATACAGAGATTGTAAAGGCATTCCAGCTTGGCGGCATGACGATCTCCAGAGAAGAAGAAAAGTCGATGCTGACGAAAATAAACAACCAGGATGAAAACGAGAGCGACGGCTTCGACAAAAATGTCTATGAAAAAATGATCAACAATAAGACACTAGACACTTTTTTGAACGGGTTTATTCTTTTGAAGCGGGGCGAGCCGAAAAATACAGCCGCACAACCACCGGCACCGAAAAGCTCGGAACTCAACCACATGAACAATGTGCTGATCAAAAAGGTAAAAATCGCGCTGGCCCTAACTAGCGATGATTTGCTGGATATTTTAGCAGAGGCAGGGGTGTATCCTTCGAAGGGAGAACTTGGAGCGATTTTGCGAAAAGAAGGGCATCGTAACTTCAAGCCTTGCGGCGATAACTATACACGGAACTTTCTAAAGGGATTGGGTCTGTGTTATCGAGAGTAGTATCATGAAAGAAATAAGAAATTCGACAGACGATTCTTTTTATAGAGAATCGTCTATTTTTTGTACGTTGCGAATGATCAGGGGAGCGATTGAAGGATGTAAGTGTCTGATTTATTGTGTGCGGCACTTTTTATACGCATATATAATCGTAATAAAATTATATAAACATCTTATTGACTTTATATAATACTCGTATTAAACTGAAAATAGATTAAATAAAACTTTTTTAAGAGGAGAAGCGCATGAATCGTTGGGTTTATTTATTTTCAGAAGGATCAAAAGAACAAAAGGATCTATTAGGCGGAAAAGGAGCCAATTTGGCAGAGATGACGAAATTAGGTCTGCCTGTACCGACCGGGTTCACCGTCACAACAGAAGCGTGTTTGTACTATTTAAATCACGGCAATCATTTGACCGATGAAATGAAGGACCAAGTGATGGCTGCTGTGGAGCAGTTATCCGTAAAAACGGGGAAACGATTTGGAGACGTAACGAACCCATTGCTGGTTTCGGTCCGAAGCGGATCAAAGTTTTCAATGCCTGGTATGATGGACACGGTGTTAAATTTAGGATTGAATGATCAAACGGTAGCGGCTCTCGCAGAAAATAGTCAAAATGAGCGCTTTGCTTACGACTGTTATCGTCGCCTGCTGCAGATGTTCGGCAATGTCGTGATGGGGATGGACAACAACGATTTTGAACATCGCATCACCGCGTTGAAAAAAATAAATGGCTTGTCGTTTGATAACGAATTGACGGCTGACCACTGGAAAAAAATTGTAAGCGAGTACAAGGAGATCTATCGAAAAAAATTGCAACGGGAATTTCCGCAAAATCCGATCGAACAGTTACAATTAGCGATCGAAGCGGTCTTCGGGAGCTGGAACAACCAGCGCGCGAAAACGTATCGTCGTCTTCATGACATCAGCGACGATCTAGGAACTGCTGTAAATATTCAGGAGATGGTTTTTGGGAACTTTGGTGAAAGTTCGGGGACAGGTGTGGTCTTCTCACGCAATCCGTCATTAGGAGACCCAGGGTTGTTCGGGGAATATTTGATCAATGCTCAAGGAGAAGATGTCGTTGCGGGCGTTCGGACACCGAAACCGATTCAGGTGCTGGCGGATGAGCTGCCAAAACAGTACAGCCATTTAAAAGAAATTTGTGAAGACTTAGAAAAGCACTATCACGACATGCAAGATGTGGAGTTTACTATTGAGCGGGAAAAATTATTTATTCTGCAGACCCGCAGCGGAAAACGGACCTCCAAAGCGGCGCTCACCATTTTACTTGATCTCCATAAAGAGGGGATCATTGACGAAAAAGAATTAGTCCGCCGTATCGAAGCGAAGGATTTAGAGGCGGCCTTGCATCCAAACTTTGATGAGCAAGAATTGAAGAACCACGAATCTTTCTTATCTGGCTTGGCGGCTAGCCCGGGCGCTGCAACAGGAGCGGCATATTTTACTGCCGAAGCAGCGACCGAGGCCAAGGCGCGCGGCGAAAGAGTCGTGTTGGTTCGAGAAGAAACATCACCAGAAGACATTGAAGGAATCGCGGTCAGTGAGGCGGTCATCACCAGCCGTGGCGGTATGACCTCCCATGCAGCAGTCGTGGCGCGCGGAATGGGGATTTGTTCCGTCGTCGGCTGTGAGCGGTTGGCCGTATTGGAAGAAAATAAAGCTGTGGTGGGGGATAAGGTCATCGAAGAAGGGGCGATCCTATCTGTCGATGGAACAAGCGGACGTGTCTATTTCGGTGAGATTCCGATGGAGGAAGTGACAAATACCGTGGCCTTGGATGAATTGCACGTCATCTGGGATCGCCACGCAGCCATCAAGGTACGGGCGAACGCGGAAACACCGAACGACATTGAGACGGGCATGGCGTTAGGCGCAGTGGGCATCGGTCTGGCTCGAACGGAGCACATGTTCTTTGAAAGAAGCCGGTTGCTGCAATTTCGGCAGTTGATCCTTGCAGACAGTCTGGAAGAACGACTGGACGTACTGAAGGATCTCAAAGAAGTTCAAAAGCAAGATTTCAAATTTATGTATGAAGCTGCCCAGGGAAAATCTACCACTATTCGTTTGCTTGATCCGCCATTGCATGAATTTTTACCAAAAGGAACCGAAGAATGTCGGGAAGTCGCGAAAGAATTGGGCAAAACATTCAATGAAGTAAAACGGAAAACGGATAATTTGGCGGAGGTCAATCCAATGCTGGGATTCCGCGGACTGCGCTTAGGTGTTGCCTATCCAGAAATCTATCAAATGCAGGCAGAAGCGATCATTGAAGCTGCCTGTGAAGTGACCTTAGAAAAGGGGTACCCGATCGCGCCGGAGATCATGATTCCATTTACCATCGATGCCGAAGAATTTGCCCGCGTGCGTACCTCTATTGAAGGGGCGATCCAGAAAAGTCTTTCTGCCCGTAAACAGGTTTTAGAGTATCAGATCGGGACGATGATCGAGATTCCGAGAGCCTGCTTTGTAGCGGATGAAATTGCGAAGCACGCGGATTTCTTCAGTTTTGGAACCAATGATTTGACCCAGATGGCTTTAGGCTTGTCTCGCGATGATTCTCCAAGGATCATCAATCAATACATGGAGGCGGGGATCTTTGCGGATGACCCATTCCAAGTGCTTGATGTAGCGGGTGTGGGTGCGTTGATGAAGCTTGCCATTGAAAGGGGAAGACAGGTCAATCCACAATTGAAGATCGGTATTTGCGGAGAAGCAGCAGCACATCCCAAATCAATCGCCTTTTTGAACGACCTGTCGATCGATTATATTTCGTGCTCGCCTTTCAGAATTCCGCAGGCGAAAATGACGCTGGCGCAAACAGCGGTGAAGGATCAAAAGCAAGTGGGATAAAAAAACAGATATATGAGTTTTGGATTAAAAAAGTATAGGAATTTGAAAAGAGAGCACACAATTACGTGTGCTTTCTTTTTTGTTATTGTCTGGATAATTCAAAAATTTAAAATTAATAATAGATAACAAATAAATGAGAGAAACAGACCCTAAATGAATGAAATATAATTTGTAAACGGATTCAACCTTCGTTATACTTCTTATAGGCTTTAAATATGTCATGTCATCTAAAAAGTACCGTTTTTTAGTCAGCTTGAATAACAAGAGAAATATAAGTCGAAGCTTTATTTTTAATGAAAATCAACTTATTTATATCAAATGATGGTTTCTTCACAATGACTTATGAATAAAAATACGGTATAATGCTAACTTGGGAGGTGAAACAAACTGCGGAATTAGGAATCATAGAATAACATTTTAACATTCATGAGCGGTCTTTTCCGTTGATTGTTTTGACGTAGTTCATCCTCAAAAGGGACCGTGAATTCGTCCAATAAAAAATAGTTATTCTACGCTGTCAAAATTTGAGAACTTTATTTAGACATGATCTTTCTAATGAATCTAACAGGTTTCAATACTTGTTACAAAAAAAAGAAAGCAGGGATTAAACAATGACAATTGATTGGCAAAAAGAAGTAGACGCACGTAAAGACGACTTAATGAAAGACTTAGGCGATCTTATTCGCATCAACAGTATCCGCGACGTGGAACATGGAACAAAAGAAGAACCTCTTGGACCTGGACCAGCTGCCGCTTTACGCAAAGTACTAGAATTTGGTGACCGTGATGGCTTCGTTACGAAAAACATCGAAAACGTTGCTGGACACATTGAATACGGTGACGGAGAAGAAATGTTCGGTCTGTTAGGACACGTAGACGTTGTTCCTGTCGACGACAACTGGGATACAGACCCATTTGAACCAGTAGTTAAAGATGGAAAATTATACGCTCGTGGTTCTGCCGATGACAAAGGGCCTTCGATCGCTGCCTATTATGCAATGCGTATCATCAAAGATCTAGAATTACCGATCTCTAAAAAAATCCGCTTTATCTTCGGTACTGACGAAGAAAGTGAATGGGTAGGGATCCACCGTTATATGGAAGTGGAAGAAATGCCAAAAGTTGGATTTTCTCCAGACGCACAATTCCCAATCATTAATGGTGAAAAAGGAATCTTATCTTATGAAGTAACTTTCGCAAACAAAGACAACGCTGCATCTGGCGACTTTGATCTAGTAAGCTTCAAATCAGGCTTACGCACGAACATGGTACCAGGAGATGCAACAGCAGTTCTTAAAGTCAACGACGAAGCAAAAGTTGCGGATATGAAAGCAGCATTTGACGCGTTTATTGAAAAATCAGACGTGAAAGGCGAATTCGCTGAAAACAATGGCGAAATCACACTTACTGTAATTGGTAAAGGTGCCCATGCACAAGAACCAAAATTCGGTGTCAACTCTGCAACCTTCTTAGCGACCTTCTTAGTGGACTACAAGTTAGACGGCAATGGTGCGAACTTTGTTCAAACAACTGCTGAATACATGCACTTAGATTACAACGGTAAGAAATTAAATGCGTACACAAAACACGATGTAATGGGTGAAACAACTTCTTCAGCGAACTTGTTCGACTATACTTCTGAAGGCGACAAAAAGATCACGATCAATGTTCGTCATCCAGAAGGCATCGACAAAGATACGATCTTAGCGAACATGGAAGACGTTCTTAAAGATGCAGGCGTTTCGATCGCGATCATTGGTGACGTGAAAACGCCTCACTATGTTCCAGCAAGTGATCCATTAGTGAAAACATTATTGGACGTTTACGAAGAACATACAGGTCTTGAAGGCCATGAAGAATCAATCGGCGGGGGTACTTACGGTCGAATCCTAGAACGTGGTGTCGCATACGGCGCAATGTTCCCAGGAGAAGAAAATGTAATGCATCAGCCAAACGAATTTATGCCTATTGATAGCTTGTTCAAAGCAACAGCTATTTATGCTGACGCTATTTATCGCTTAGTTAAATAGTCGGTATTGAGAGGACAGGAATCCTGTTCTTACAGGATTCCTTCACTCATTGGGGAAAAGATAGTAAGGAAGGAATTTCAAAGATAATGAAAAAACTCTCAAAAGACGCTTTTGGTGGAGTAGCTGGGAAAGATTATGTCCCGTACGTAGCTGATAAACCTAAAAAATCTGGTTCACCGATCATTATGGTTTTAGGTATTTTGCTTGCTGCACTTTTTGCTGCATCGACCGCTTATTCAGGTATGAAGGCCGGATTAACTGTAGCAGCTGGTATTCCAGGCGCAATTATTGGATCAGGGCTAGTCGCTCTATTTGTAAAACCTAAAACGATTTTAGGTAAGAACTTATTGCAATTGATGTCAAGTGGTGGGGAATCTGTAGCATCTGGGATGATCTTCGTATTACCAGCCGTAATTTTAGTCGGTGGTAAAGTGAATTTCATCGAAGGTGTTGGTTTAGGAATCGGTGCTGTTTTACTAGGTGTCGGAGTCTTCTCAATCGTTCAAGATTACATGTTGGTCAGCGAACACGGTAAATTAGTTTACCCTGAAGCAATGGCTATTTCAGAAACACTCGTTGCTTCTGATACTGGTGGCGATTCGTTGAAATACATGGGTATCGGTTTTGGTATCGGTGGTGTTTTAACTGCGTTGACGGGTTCAGTTTTCGGTGTGATGAACAATGTCATCAGCTTCGTAAACGAAAGCTTCTACAAATGGAAATTTGAAACAGAAGTGAATCCGTTATTGACAGGTATTGGTTTTATCGTTGGGATGGATGTTTCTGTCTTGATGTTTGCTGGTTCGATCTTAGCGAACTTCGCGATTGCACCATTGCTTGGTTACTTCATGGAAATGGCCAACAGCAACGCACATGTTTGGGACAATGCGTCTCAACTATTAAGTGCATCAAACTTTGCTGTGATCTCAGGTTCTTATGTGAAATACATCGGAGCGGGTATGATGATCTCTGGTGGATTGATCGGCGCGATCAAGTTGATCCCAACAATCATTTCATCTATTTCTGCAACTCTGCAAGGTCGTAAAGATGGCGTTGAGCAAGAAGGCGGCGGTATGCTTCCATTGATCGCCGGCGCTGTTATCGGAATCATCATGGGCTTCATCATCACTGGAAGTGTCGCTATGGCACTTGTTGGTGGGCTGTTGTCAATCATCTTGAGCTTCCTATTCGTTATCGTTGCTGGTCGTTTGACTGGTACGATCGGTACGTCAAACTTGCCAGTATCTGGTATGACGATCGCATCAATGGTTATCTTGACATTGGTTTTTGTTATGATGGGCTGGACGTCAGCTGAAAATACACAACAATTATTAATGTTTGGTACTTTTATCGTATTAGCGATCTCAGTAGCTGGTGGTTATTCACAATCACAAAAAGTGACATTCGTAATGGGCGGAAGCTTCAACGAAGGACGCCGTTACTTCTTGATCTCTAACATCGTTGGTGTGGTTATCGTAACAGGTATGATGGTGATCTTGTCACCACAATTAGCGATCACTGGTTCAAATCCTCCATTCGGTTTGCCGCAAGCAAACTTGATGGCAACATTGACTTCAGGGATCACTTCTGGTTCATTGCCATGGCACATGGTTATTGCCGGTATCGTAATGGGTATCGTGTTGCACTTCATGAAAGTGCCGATCATGACATTCGCCATTGGTTTCTACTTGCCAATCTCAACAACGTCAATCATTTTAGTTGGTGCGTTGATCCGTCAATTGATCGATGTATTGAATAAAAAAGAAAAAGAAGAAGTTGCTGAAGAACGTATCACTCTAGGTGTCAGCTTGTCATCTGGTTTGATCGCTGGTGGATCGATCGTTGGTTTGATCGGAATCATCTTGCAAGTATCTGGTGTCATTACTCCAGGAACGCCAACAGGCTTCTTAGGATCTAACTGGGCAGCATTCTTGCTACTTGCAATTTTAGTTGTTGCAGTCATCGTTCCATTGTTAAGTGTGAAGAAAGTGAAACACAATGACTAATCAACAGCAACCTGCTGTGAATCCGGAAACGGAAGAGCTGTTGACGCGAGTGTATCGACTGAGAGACGGGCTGCATTATGAGGTACGTGATGGCATCGTGTTTGTCATTACCGAACAAAATGCATGGATTCAACGCGTGTTGCGCAAAATCCACTACAAAATCCCGGAAACCTCTGAGATGGAACTCGACAAATACGGCAGCTTCATTCTTCAACAGATCGATGGAAAACGGACAGTCAAAGAAATTGGTGAAAACCTTGGCGCAGCCATCGAAGAAGCCAATGATCAATTGTACGACCGTTTATTGATCTACTTGAATCATTTAGAGAAGAATGAAAAATATATTGAGTTAGTTTAAACTGAGACTACAATCTGCAGCCCTCCAAGAATATTTGGAGGGCTTTTTATGTATACTAAATAAATTAGGAAAAATAAAAATGAGTAATCTACATGATCAATAATAGAAATTAATAGTCTATATTTTTAATTGATAGGGTGAACCATACAAGGTAGCTTTAAAATTTATGAAGACTAGAATGAGGCATATGCGCAGCCTTCACTTCTTTAAGAAATAATCTGCTATGCTATAAAGAAGTTTAAAAACAAGTACGAATTTGATTTGTAATTTAAATGAAGTTTTGAACTATATACCTTATTTACTTGTATGAAAAACAATACCAACTTTTTACAGGATTTATTAGGGTAAAAGATACCGTTTTCTCAAAAGCGCTTTCAATATATGATAATCACAAGAAAGGAAATGGGTGATTCGATGGATAAACGAGACTATGAAGTGTTTGATATTTTATTGAAAAGCAATCGGATAACAATCACTCAAATTTCTAAACAAATGAACTTATCCAGTAAAACCGTTTCAAAGTCTCTAGATAAAATAGAAAAATTTTTGGAAGGGAGTGGCCTTACGCTCAGTCGAAAAACTAAAATCGGCGTTTCAATTATTGGTGATAAAACAGTATCTGAAAAGTTAATCAAACAACAAATTGAGCAAGAAATTCCCAATACTAAAGAGGAACGGGTCCAATATCTCTGCTTCAATATTTTAAGTAATCAAGGATATTTTACTTTAGCAGAGCTTTCTGAAGCACTGTTTGTCAGCAAAACAACCTTGGAAAAGGATATAGTACAGGTTTATGAGATTTTCGATCGTTTTCATGTAGCAATCGAAAAGATTCCAGGTAAAGGATCCTTTTTAAATATCATGGAATATGACCGAAGACGTTTAGCGCTAGATTTAATCCATTATTTCTGGGGACAAAACTGGCAAATTATCAATCAAGATGGGAAATTTCTTCATCTAATAGAAGGGTTCCCAAAATTTGCTCAAGTTTTCGTAAATTTAAATGATTTGAAGCGTATCAATCTGACTTTGCAACATTTTATATCAATCAATAATATAAAAATGAGCGATTTAAATTATCAATCTTTGGTTTTGCATTTGCTGATTGCCGTTGAACGAATTAAGGACAATCAATTGATTGAGGATCATCAGACTGGAAATACAGATAAAGATTCCGGTTTAGAGCCTTTGATTAATTGTTTAGAGCAGGACTTCAATATTCAAATATCTAAAATTGAAATCGGCTACATTCAAGTCTATTTTAATCAGTTAGAAAAAGTATCTGTTGATGAAACAGTGATGGAAGAACATGAAATTAGCGCATTAATTCTTGAATATACTTTGTTAGATGATGAAACGGCGGTCAATGCTCTAGCGAAACATATCAAATTTGCTTTAGAAAGAATTCAGAACAATTTACCTGTTAATAATCCATACACAAAAGATATCAAAAAGAATTTTCCAATCTCTTTTGACGAGGCTCTCATACTGAAAAATAGCTTAGAGAAGCATTCAAAATTATTTATTCCAGAGGATGAGGTAGCTTATATGGCAGTTCATTTACAGGCCTTTAGGGAGCAAATAAAAACAAATATGCATCAAGTAGATGTTTTACTTGTTTGCAGCAGCGGCAAGGGGACTTCTCAATTATTAGCTGCACGAATAAAACGTACATTCCCGGAAATAAACATACATCGAATCTTATCCGTTCAAGAATTATATCGAGCTGAAATTACAGAAGATCTAGTGCTTTCGACGGTCAATATTTCTCTGCCGGAAGAAAAAATATTGATTGTGTCGCCGATTTTGAGCGAGGTTGATCGTCTACAGATTCGAAATTATTTGGAAGAAGATCGGGAAGAGAAAAGGAGAAATATTGAATTCAGTCGTTTGATTAAAAAGGAATTGATTTTTTTAGACAAAGAGATCAAGTCTTTAGAAGAAATCATTTCGCTGATGGGTGAACAATTGATTGAAAAAGGGTATGCAAAAAGTGGCATTGTAGAAAGTGCCATAGAGCGTGAGAAATTCTCTTACACTTCGTTTGAAAAATTTGCGACGCCACATGCAAATCCAAATTACGTGAAAAAGTCAGCCATATTTTTTTTACGACTGAAAAATGAGATTACTTGGGGAAGCACACAAGTACGTTTTATCTTCTTCCTTTGTGTAAAAGATGAGAATCCACAGCAATTAGAGGAAATATTCGATTCTTTACTTACGATTATTGATGAAAATAGAAAAGGCTACTTATCAAAAGGTGATTCTCAACAAATTTTAGATTACTTGAAAGAAGGATTATAGAAATGAAAGTTTTAGAGGTTTTGCATACAGATCGTGTCGATCTAGCTTTAGAAGCCGCGACTAAAGAAGAAACAATTCAAAAGGTAGCGAGACTATTTTCTCGAGGATCACTGTTAACAGACGAAGCCGCATTTATCGCGGCGGTTTTAGAAAGAGAAGTCCATTCTACGACGGGTGTAGGAAACGGTATCGCGATTCCCCATGGTAAATCAACTGCAGTAACAGAGCCAGCTATTGCATTTGCTCGGTTGAATCACGAAGTAGAGTGGCAGTCCATGGATGAAAAACCTGTCTCATTAGTAGTAATGCTAGCCATCCCGGAAAGTGAACAGGGGAACACACACTTAGCTATTTTATCTGAAATAGCTGTCAAATTGATGGATGATGATGTAATTAGAAAATTGAATAATGCAACGAAAGAAGCAGAAATCGTTGAAATTTTAGGATAGCAGGAGGAAGAAATCATGAAAAGAAAAATCATTGCAGTTACAGCTTGTGCGACGGGGATAGCTCATACATTCATGGCAGCTCAAGCATTGAAAAAGGAAGCCAAATCAAAAGGGTATCTATTAAAAGTAGAAACTCAGGGTGCCACAGGTATAGATGGGGCGTTATCAGAAAAAGATTGTCAAATTGGTGAAGTAGTTATTTTTGCGGTTGACACAAAAGTTCGTGATGAAGAACGTTTTGCTGGAAAAAAAATACTGAAAGTTCCTGTTGCTGCGCCAATAAAAGATGCAGAGAAAGTAATTAACGATGCCTTAGCTTTAGTAGATAATCATTAATTAGGAGGAAAAAAAGATGAAGAACGTGTTATCAGAAATAAAAAATCATGTATTAACAGGTATTAGTTATATGATTCCTTTAGTAATTGCGGGCGCAGTTATTATGGCCATTTCGCGAGTAGGCGGTTCGATTTATGGATTAACCGATATTTGGGATGCGAAGTATGCGGAAAGTGCGAATGGAATCATTCGATTATTGCATAGTATTGATGGTTTTGGCGGTACAGCTTTAGGCTTGATGTTTCCAGTGATCGCAGCATTTATTTCGTATTCTGTAGTGGATAAATTAGGAATAGTTCCTGGTTTAGTCGGGGGTATGTTGGTAAAAGATATCAATGCAGGCTTCTTAGGTGCAATTGCTGCTGGTTTAATCGCAGGTTATATCTGTTTATGGATTCGCAATCATGTAAAATTACGACAATCAATGGCTTCAATTGTTCCGGTATTCTTGATTCCAGTTTTAGGAACTTTATCTACTGTACTTATTATTAATTATATTATCGGTATACCTTTTGCGGCCCTGAACGTTGGATTGGAGAATTGGTTGAACGGGTTAAGTGGCGGCAATCAAATTATTATGGCCGCTGTCGTCGGGGCTATGGTTGGCTTTGACTTAGGTGGCCCTGTAAATAAAGCGGCTGTTACAACTGCGATGGCTTTGTTAACTAGTCAAGTCTATGCACCTAATACTGCAGCACAAGTCGCAATCATTATTCCTCCAATCGGCTTAGGTTTGGCGACTGTATTTGCGAAGAATAAATACAATACTGAATTAAGAGAAGCTGGGAAATCAGCGATTATTATGGGGCTAGTGGGCGTCAGTGAAGGGGCGATTCCATTTGCGGTTGAAAGTCCCTTAAAAGTAATTCCATCTACAGTCATCGGTTCTGCAATTGGTTCTGCAATGGCAGTGGGATTAGGAGCAGTCAACCAAGCACCGATCAGTGGTTTCTATGGTTGGTTTACCGTTGAAAAATGGCCAATCTATGTACTATCAATTGCGGTAGGATCGTTATTTGTTGCTCTCTCAAGTGTGTTATTACGTAAGAAAGATGCAGGCGTCGAAATCACATCAATTGAAGAAGAAGATTACAGCTTTGATGAAGCAGAGTGGGAAAGTTAATGACAAATGTTCATATTGTAAATCATACGCATTGGGATCGAGAATGGTATTTTACCTCGATGGATGCACTGGTATTGAGTGATCAATTGTTTTCAGATGCAATTGAGGAGTTAAAACAACATCCAGAGGCAAGCTTTGTTTTGGATGGTCAACTATCCATCTTGGATGATTATTTACAACTTTATCCTGAAAAATTAACTGACATTAAACAATTAGTAGCTGATAAACAGTTATTTATCGGGCCTTGGTATACCCAGTCAGATGCTTTCTTTGCTTCGGGTGAATCTATTTTGAGAAATGCAATGATTGGAATTTTTGAAAGTAAAAAATATGGTGACTATTTGCCGATTGGCTATTTACCGGATACCTTTGGCTTCAATGCCCAGATTCCAGTGATTTTAAAAGAAGTGGGACTTGATAGCGTCATTATGTGGCGCGGACTTCACCTGAATAAGCATGTTAAATCGCCTTACTTTAAATGGGCTAGTCTAAATGGTAAAGCGGTAGTAACCGCCTTGAACCTGCCTCAAGGATATGGAACAGGTATGCTCTTGGAGCCGACAACGGAATATGTTGATGGTCGTCTTGATCCGGCAGTGGATTTTATTAAACAGTACACTGCCGGAGAAGTATTGATCCCTTCTGGAAATGACCAACTTGCGATCATTCATGATTTCTCAAAAAAAGTGGATGCAATTAATGAACTGGGAAAATACGAATATCAGGTCAGCACGTATCAAGACTTCTTAAATTATGTAAAAGAGCAGCCGCTCGAAGTCTACCAAGGAGAATTTCGGGAGCCAGTTCTTGCTCGTGTGCATAAAACGATCGGCTCTGTTCGGATGGATCTAAAGAAAACGATTTTTCATTTAGAGGATCAGTTAGTTCAACGAATCGAGCCTCTGATGGTCATAGCAGATCAGATTGGAATCAAATTGAGTAATCGGTTGCTGATGCAAGCGTGGAAAAAGCTTTTAGAATCACAAGCACATGATAGTTTAGCTGGTTGTGTTTCAGATAGTGTTGCGGAAGATATCAAGCATCGACTGAAAGAAGCACAAGAAATTTGTGATAGCATCGAAAATACGATTATGAAGCAATTAACAGATTATTTAGAGTTGGAACACAATGAAGTATTAGTGGTGAATCCTTCACCAAAACCATTTGATGGGATAAAAAAGGTGACCATCCTATCATCGACTAATAAGATATGCTTTACTGGGGCTGACTCAGTAGTAGTCAAACAAAAATATGTTGATAGCCGTGAAAATATTCTTGAAGAAACACCTGCAGGTAATCGTTTTATTACAGAACCTGGATATTACATTTTGACGGTTGAGTTGACTTGCGAGCTGCCTGGATTAGGTTATAAAGTTTTTTCATTTGAAGAATGTTTGGAGTCTACAGAACGAATCAATTTAACAGATCAACAAATAAAAGGAACTCAAGTAGCGCTCACTTTCACAGATGGGAAAGTTGATTTGAATTATCGAGGCAGAATATTTTCTGATTTTCTCTCATTGACAGATGAAGCCAATGCAGGAGATACCTATGATTTTTCGCCCCTCGCAGAAGTGCAAATGGAATCATTGATTTTTGATCATTGTGAGTGTTGGAAAGAACCACAGCAAGAAAAAATGATTTTAAATGGCAGGGTGAAACTGCCAAGGTCTTTAACAGATCGTAAAGCAAAGCGATACAATCAAGAGTTTGCCTATCAAGTACAGTTGACGATTACGATTGATGATGTGATTCGAGGGAAGATATCCTTCAAAAATTCGTTACTGAATCATCGTATTCGATTACAAATCAACAATAATCAGGCATTTATCCATGCGCTAGCTGGGATGCCCTTTAGTTTTCTTACTCGTGAGAACGAAACTTTAGAAAATTGGGAAGAGAGCTACATTGAAATGCCAGTTAATGTGAATCCTTTTGAGAAGATCATTAGCTGCGCTTCAACAAATCAGCGATTATCGCTCTTCACTCAAGATAGTAAAGAGTATGAATATCAGGACGACAAACTATGGATTACGATCCTTGCAACGACAGATAGTTTAGGTAAACCCGATTTGCTTTATCGTCCAGGGCGTGCTTCAGGAGATACGACAAAAAAAGGGCATATCATGATGGATACACCATTAGCTCAACAGTTCAACCAGAACATTACGTTTAGGTTTGCATTGCGCATTGATGAGCCAGAAATCAAAGAATCGACTTTACATCATTGGAGAGAAGCGTTAATGCAGCCTTCGATCGCCTATCAAAAGCAAACACTGAATTATTTTATTCATCGGATTGATAATAAAATTCAAACGTTTGAACAGCCCTTGTCGGTTGAAACAAAAGAATACAGCATTCTTGATTTTGAAAATCCAAATTTATTCATCAGCAGCATTCATCGCTCGTACTATACGGAGAAGGCATTTGTCATTCGTTTTGAAAATCCAACGGGAGAAGTCATGGACTTGCCAATCACGGAGCTTTTCAAAGGGAAAAAAGTTGAACGAATCAACGCGATCGAGGAATTGGTACCTTATGATTCAAGAATTGATTCATATAGTGTATCTACATTTTTAATCAAATAAAAGACAAACTGAGGTGATTATGATCATCTCAGTTTTTTATAAAAGGAAGAGAAGATGAAAAATCGTATTATTGCAAAAATGGGTATTTCACAGGATTTAATCTGGGGATATGCAGGATTGATTATTTTTATGTTAGGAGCAACTATTGAAACAAGTTGGTTTTCATCATATCTTATATCGGTAGGCTTTCAAGTGAAAGAAGTTTCCTTACTTTTTAGTTTTTATGGTATTTTTGTAGCGTTCTTTTCATGGATCACTAGTTTTTTAGTAAGCCGCTATTCAATCAAAAAAGTAATGTTCAGTAGCCTTCTGATGGCTATTTTTAGCACGGTAATTCTTTTTGTTGGTTTGAAAACAAGACAGATACCACTTATTTTTTTAGGGTATATGCTTAGAGGCACAGTGTACCCATTATTTGCTTATTCTTTTTTAGTAGCGATCACGATCCAAACATCTGTTGAGAAGCTAGGGCGAGGGACTTCATGGTTCTGGTTGTGTTTCAATTTAGGGATGACAATTATAGGTCCAATCTTAGCAACTGGATTGCTAAAGCAAATAAACCCAATGCTCATTTTTCTTATTGGGGGTGTGTTGATAATTATTGGAGGTTTCATAACCTTAACACGTTGTAAAATTCGACAACCGGAAAATGAATCTGCGACTGTTTTGACTGAGATGAAACAAGGTATTTGGATTCTTTTTCAATATCCTCGTCTATTTATCGGATTGTTAGTGAAGGGCATCAATAATATCGGACAGTTTGGTTTTGTGATTATGATGCCCATTTTTTTGCTGCAGCATCAGTTTTCACTAAGGCAGTGGGCTAGTGCCTGGGCAATTTGCTATATAGTTAATTCATTTGCAGGAATTTTTTTTGGTAGTTTAGGGGATAAATATGGATGGCGCAAAATTGTTACTCTTTTTTCTGGAACGATTACTGGAGGGGGTTGCTTATTATTGAGTTTAGTGATAAATCATTTTCCTGGAAACTTTCTTTTACTACTTTTTGCATTTATTGTTTTCTCTATCGGCATTGCTGCTTTTACACCATTATCGGCATTAATTCCTTCAATGGTTCCGAACAACAAAGTTACAGCAATTTCTGTGTTGAATCTAGGTTCGGGACTAAGTAATTTTTTTGGGCCAATACTAGTGACAATACTATTTCAGCAATACGGAGGTAGTTTTACTTTGTTGGTATTTGCTTTGTTATACTTTTTAGCTAGTTTTTTTAGTATTTTTCTCAAAATACCAGATAACAATATTTCAAAAAAAATGAAATCAATATAAAAAAACTGTGATTTTCAGGCTTTATAAAATTACGGATTAAATAAAATTCAAAGTAAATCAGGTAAACCCCGTGCATCATAATGATATAATTTGTTCATGAGAAAATAGGTACTATTACTTTAGAGGGTATTTGACACTGAGTAAATTAATTAGTTTATAGTTTCACTTTTTGGAAGGAATGAAAATATTTTTGAATGAAGAAGGACTCTTAAACGCATTACTTGCAAATGACCAATTGGTGCTTGTCTTTAAAATCATTGAACAATTGGCTTTATCGGATTGCTGGTTATGCGCGGGGACAATTCGCAACTTTATTTGGAATCATTTATCTGGGAGGACAGGGATGGATCATTTAAATGATGTCGATGTGATTTTTTTTGATCCTGCTCTTTCATACGAAGAAACGGTAAATCTTGAGACCCAATTGAAAGAGGAGCATCCTGAATTCAGATGGGAATTGAAGAACGAACGTTACATGCATCTGCATAATCCTAAAACAGCGCCCTATGAAGACTGTTACGATGCTGTTTCAAAATTTCCAGAGACTTGTACGGCGATCGCGGTGCGCATGGAAAAGGGGAAGCTTGAATTGATAGCACCTCATGGTGTGGATGATCTTGTAAATTTTGTCGTACGTCCAACGCCTCATTTTATGGAGCATGATGCTAGAAAGAAAATCTATCAGGAACGAGTAAGCAAAAAGGAGTGGCAAAAAATTTGGCCGCAACTGACGGTTGAAGAAGTAGAAAAGAAATCTGGAGGCTTATTGTAAGTTTTCGGGTTGCTTTTCTACCTGTTGATCAAAGAAAAAACACCGTATTCTGAGCCGACCCCCAAAAGTTAGACCAAAATCTAACTCTTGGAGGTCGGTATTTTTTATGGCTAAATATAGTTTTAAATTCAAATTGAAAGTAGTTCAAGAATACTTAGATGGGAAAGGTGGTT
>Ga0160505_100119_pt1 | contig 59260 bp, 58 predicted proteins | sample DIDeMG_FD_108225 | JGI IMG/M metagenome (GOLD analysis project Ga0160505, IMG submission 108225) | Enriched chicken feces microbial communities from UW Madison campus, WI, USA - DID2874_E49_Stillage MG | ecosystem: Host-associated > Birds > Digestive system > Large intestine > Fecal ... | reverse complement strand
GGAAAAGCCCTGTTCAATTTCGAAAAGCTGCACAGAAAGCGGCATAATTGCCATCTTAACAAACAAAAAACGGAGTAGATTTCTCTACTCCGAAATAAGTCTAACTTTTTGGGGTCACTTCACTACTTTATGAAGTCGCTGTTTTTATATACAAAGCTGTACTAATTTTTATTGTTCAACTGAATAGTTTGGTGCTTCCTTAGTAATTTGAACATCGTGAGGGTGTGATTCTTTCAATCCATTCCCACTCATTTGAACAAATTGTGCATTTTCTCGAAGGTCTTTTAAATTACCTGCACCAACATAGCCCATACCAGCTTTTAATCCACCGATCATTTGGAAAATAATATCTGCTGCGGTTCCTTTATAAGCAACGCGTCCTTCAATACCCTCTGGTACTAATTTATTGGCTTCATTGACACCACTTTGGAAATAACGATCACTAGATCCTTTTTCCATCGCGCCTAATGATCCCATACCACGATACGTTTTAAACCGACGTCCTTGGTAAATTTCAAATTCACCTGGAGACTCATCTGTTCCAGCTAACATTGAACCGAGCATAACTGCATGTCCGCCAGCTGCCAAAGCTTTAACGATATCCCCAGAATATTTAATTCCTCCATCCGCTATAATTGCTTTGCCGTATTGACGAGCAACAGAAGCTGCGTCGTAGATTGCCGTTAATTGAGGAACACCAACGCCGGCAACAACACGTGTTGTACAGATTGAACCAGGGCCAATACCTACTTTTACGACATCAACTCCAGCATCATATAATGCTTTTGCTCCTTCAGCAGTTGCAATATTACCTGCAATTAAAGTAGCGTCTTGGAACGTTTTCCGAATTTCGCTGATTTTGCGTAAAACACCCGCACTATGGCCGTGAGCGGTATCGATGACAATTGCATCAACACCTGCTTTAAGCAGCGCTTCCGCCCGTTCAAAAGTATCACTGGTAACCCCGACAGCTGCAGCCACTAACAGTCGGCCATGTTCATCTTTTGCCGCATTTGGAAATTCGATTACCTTTTCGATATCTTTGATAGTGATCAAACCACTTAATCGTCCTTCATCATCAACAATCGGTAATTTTTCGATTTTATGTTTTTGCAATGTTTTCTCAGCATCCTGTAGTTTTGTTCCTACTGGCGCTGTTACAAGACCTTCTTTGGTCATGACATCATTAATTAGCATGTCATAATCCGTTACAAATCGCATATCTCGGTTTGTTATGATGCCTACTAATTTTCGATTTTCTAACGTTTCTACGATCGGAACGCCACTAATACGGTAACGACTCATTAAATCTTCCGCATCCTGTACTTTATGTTCTGGTGTTAAGAAAAATGGATCAATGATCACACCACTCTCTGAACGTTTTACTTTACGAACTTCATCTGCTTGGGCAGCAACACTCATATTCTTGTGGATGACTCCAAGGCCACCCTGCCGGGCCATAGCGATTGCCATTTTACTATCTGTTACAGTATCCATACTTGCACTCATTAATGGAATGTTCAACTTGATATTCTTCGCCAATTGTACGCTCATATCTACTTCATTTGGCAATACATGACTTTCCGCCGGAATCAATAAAACATCATCAAATGTCAGACCTTTTTTTGCAAATTTCGTTTCCCAATTAGACATTGTTCGTAACCACTCCCCAGAATTATTTTTAATAAAAAAACTAACAGAATGCACGAGTGAAGTCAACAACTTGTGTTGAAATCCTCATCTAACCTTTATTTTTCTGCTGATTCAAACCATTTTTCGAGTAATTCCGTCGTGATTGGTTCATCTGATGGAAGCGTCTGATACGTTGCTTGGTTTGTCTTGTTGTCTCGAATCAAATAAAAACCCTCTTTATTTGAGAAATCATCTAGAGAGATTACTGTGTAACGATCCTCAATATTCTGTATCCCCTTAAATACTTCACGTATCAATATCTTAGCCTGATGAATGTTCTCCTGTCGCTCTTGTGCCTTTTCAACCGCTGCAGTCAGTGTATATCCCTCGTCTAAAAAATGCTTGATAATTTCTACCTTAATTACCATTGGCAATCTAAATTTTCGATTCCCGCTTTTTTCACCGGTCGATTCAACATAGCCTTTTTGCTCCCAATAGCGAATTTGTCTAGGTGAAACACCCGTTACTTTACTTAATTCACTGATCCCTACTAATAATTCATCGCTTTCTAAGAGCTGTTTAACCGTATTGTTCTTCAAAACGCATCCCTCTCTTCACTTTATGATTATACTTTCGATAACAACCGTGTCAAGTAAGTTGACAAAAAAATAAAATAGCAGTAAAGTAACAAACGAACATTTATTGTTTCTGAAAATTTTCATAGAGAGAAGGCGTTAGATCGTGAGTAATAAACAAACGGTCGATATTTACGGAAAACCCTACAATCGTTCTTTATTAGTCGTTGTACTATTAATAGGAACTTTTTGTACGGTCTTAAATCAAACATTGTTAACAACAGCTTTTCCTGCACTAATGAAAGCTTTTGATATATCTGCTTCTAGTGTTCAATGGCTGACAACTGGCTTCTTGCTAGTAAACGGGATAATGATCCCCATCAGCGCTTGGCTGATCAATAAATTTAGCTCGAAAAGGTTGTACTTGACCGCAATGACAATCTTCTTGATCGGCACGATTACTTGTTTTGTCGCACCAAATTTTTCTACCTTATTAATAGGACGATTAATACAAGCGGCGGGTGTCGGCATTTCAATGCCGTTATTACAAAACATTATGCTTTCAATTTTCCCTCCAGAAAAACGCGGCTCAGCAATGGGAATGGCCGGAATCGTTATTGGACTTGCTCCAGCCTTAGGCCCCACTCTTTCTGGTTGGATTATTGATCACTATACATGGCGCGACCTGTTCGGTATGGTCATTCCAATCGTAATCTTCGTTTTGGTACTTGCCCTCTTCTTAATGAAGAGCGTCATTCAGCTATCCAATCCAAGTATCGACGTATTATCAGCCATATTATCAACAGTCGGCTTTGGCAGCCTGCTATATGGCTTTTCTTCTGTCGGTAATGACGGTTGGGGCAGCGCAAAAGTTATCAGCTTTTTAGTTGTTGGTGTTATAGTGATTGGTTTGTTTGTATGGAGACAACTAAGGTTAGAGCATCCTTTCTTGGAATTACGTGTATTCAAATCGCCTATATTTACAATTGCTGCTATTTTAAGTGGTGTCGTAAATATGGCAATGGTGGGCGCTGAAATGGTACTTCCCCTATATATTCAAAATATTCGTGGAGAATCTGCTTTCCACTCGGGGTTGATGTTGTTGCCTGGGGCTTTGGTCATGGGTTTGATGATGCCGATAACGGGTGCTATCTTCGATAAACACGGTGCCAAACGATTAGCAATTAGTGGAATGTTGATCCTGACAGCCGCTACTCTACCTTTTGCCTTTTTAACTGCTGAAACACCTATTGCTATGATCGTTATTTTATATGCAATGCGTATGTTTGGTATCTCGATGGTTATGATGCCTGTCACTACTTCAGGAATGAATGCTTTACCAATGAATTTAATCAGCCACGGGACAGCCGTGAACAATACGTTCCGTCAAGTTGCAAGTTCTATCGGAACAGCTATTTTGATAAGTGTATTAACAAATGTTACAAAAGATAACTTACCTGCAGCGCACTTACTGAAAACACTACCGTTGTCTTATAAAAATCAGGCAATTAACGCCACACTCTCTGGTTATCATGCCGCTTTTTATGTCGCTGTGTTATTTGGTGTCGTAGGTTTTATCATCACTTTTTTCCTGAAAACGAATAAAAAAATGGAAGAAGGTATGACACAATGATTTTTGTTGTAACAGTTATTAGTGTATTAGCTTTCGCATTAACGAATATCTTTGCTAAAAAAAATTGGCAAACCGTTCTTTCGATAAGCTTTGCGGGTATCTTTTTAATCAGTCTCGCCCTCATTACTGCGAATGATCATTACCATTATGGGATGAAAAAAGTGACTGAAACAACAACACAAACCCTTCTTTCAACAGCCGACAACAAAGATATGAATATGTTGTTATACCAGCCTCTCGGAGATGGTACAGAAAAGATTTACTTATATAAAACAAATGACTCCCAGAAAAAGCCAAAAACAACTGGAACAGGTCATGTTAGCAATATCGTAAAAACGAATCAAAAGAAATCTCAGTTAAAAACGGAGAAAACCTATTGGGTATACAAAAATGAAAATACCAAATTCTGGTTTGGACTATCTAGCAAAAATCATCAATTAGTCAAAGAAAGAAATACCTTTGATGTTCAAAACGAATGGTTCGTTTTAAGTACAACTCAGGCAAAAAAATTAGCAAAATTAGCGCAAGAAAATAAGAGTACTATGCAAAATGATGCTAAATTATTTGTCCAAGAAAAAGTTAAAACAGCTATGATGCAAAACCCAACAATGGATCAAACCACCCAACAGAAGATCATCCAAGAAGCAACTTCTGAGTATCAACATCAAGCGATGGCTAAATTAATTGCTAAAATAGAAAAAGAATAAAAAAAAGACTATGCCAATTTAATTTTGGTATAGTCTTTTTGTTTGTTCTGTTCTTTTAATTTAGTTATTCCATATAGGTAGATATACAAAAGGAGCAACGTCTGAAAGATGAACGTTGCCCCTTTTGTTATTTTCTTGGTGCAGTAGCTAGACTGCTGATAATTCCAAAACGTTTTTTTAGGTAGTATCGTAAAGCAAGTGCAAGCCCGGATAGCACAATCAAAACGATTGGATCAAGTATAGGATTCAATGATGGTGGTAACAATGCCGCACCATTGAATACTAAAAACCATACGAGCGTTACAGATACTAATAAAAGAATGGTCTTCCAAGTTTTAGGTTTTTTTGATTTATCTGCACCAGGTTGTTCATATTGATAAACAAACAAGTACATCATATAAAAAACTAGGCCTCCCACAGCTGAGGCAACGATTAAAGCAGTGATACCATAGGTAACAGCTTGTGTTCCACGTGAAACAAACAGACCCATAATACCCGATACTATTCCCAAAAGTCCAAATAATAACAAGAAGTTATCCAGCCACATTAATGAAGCTGTGGTAGATTTTTTTTGTTCAACAGGTTTATTAACGATTGCGTCTAGCCGTTCTGAGACAGTACCGAACAATTGACGTGCTGTTTTCCCTGTTTTTTGTTCTTCAACTAAGACCGGCAGCATCTCATTCAAGGCCGTGATTGTTTGTTCCTCCGTTAAGTTAGCTGCTCTTAAGGATTTTTTTAAGTCAAAAATATACTGCTCATTACGTTTAGTTAATTTCGCTTCAAGTTGAATATTCTCAGCTTGTAGCGCTTGTAATTTTTCTGGTTCCATTGTTTCTTTCCTCCTAAACGTTGAAACGGAACAACATCACATCGCCATCTTGTACAACGTAATCTTTTCCTTCCAATCTGACGCGCCCTGCTTCTTTTGCAGCGTGCATACTGCCATATTTATCTAAATCTTCGAAAGATACTGTTTCAGCACGTATAAATCCGCGCTCAAAATCGGTATGAATGATTCCTGCTGCTTGAGGAGCCTTCATTCCTTTTCGGAAAGTCCATGCACGAACTTCTTGTTCCCCAGCTGTAAAATACGTTGCTAATCCTAACAAATCGTATGCTGTACGGATCAATTGATCAAGTCCAGATTCTTCGATTCCCATTGCTTCTAAAAATTCAGCTTTGTCTTCGTCTTCCAGCTCAGCAATTTCTTCTTCCGCCTCCGCACAAACAACAATGACTTCAGAATGCTCACCAGCAGCAAAATTACGAACAATTTGAACATACTCATTACTGTCCGGATCAGCTACCGTATCTTCATCAACATTCGCGACATATAACACGGGCTTACTTGTTAATAAGAATAAACTTTTGACAATCTTTTCTTCCTCTTCAGTAAACTCAATCGTACGAGCTGATTGTCCTTCTTCTAGTACTGGTTTCAACTTGTCTAAAATAGCTAACTCTGCTACCGCATTTTTTTCTTTTGTTTTTGCAACTTTTGCTACACGTGTATAGCGTTTATTGACAGAATCTAGATCCGCCAAGACTAATTCTAAGTTGATCGTCTCGATATCTTCCAACGGATCAACACGACCCTCTACATGGGTAATATTTTCATTATCAAAGCAACGTACCACATGACAAATAGCGTCTACTTGGCGAATATGACTTAAAAATTGATTTCCTAGTCCTTCGCCTTTACTAGCACCTTTTACGATACCAGCGATATCTGTAAACTCAAAGGTTGTTGGCACTGTCTTTTTGGGATGAACCAATTCAGTTAAACGTTCTAAGCGCCAATCAGGCACCTCTACCATCCCGACATTTGGATCAATCGTTGCGAAAGGATAGTTGGCAGCTTCTGCTCCCGCTTTAGTAATTGCATTAAATAGGGTAGATTTACCAACATTGGGCAATCCTACGATTCCGGCTGTTAAGGCCATGTTTTACTTCACTCTTTCTCTACTAAGGAATTATTATTGAGCAGAATCACTTTTCTTCTCAAGGATTTTTTTCATTTTTTTCTCAAAATCACGTCGTGTCATCATAACTATATGACCACAATTGACACATTTTATCTTTATATCCGCACCCATACGAATGATCTCCCAGCGATTTGTCTGGCAAGCATGCGGTTTTTTCATTTCAACAATATCACCTAAATCATACATCTGGCAAACCCTCCTCGTTCATATTCAATAGTCATTTTCAGTAATGATCAGGATTCATCGAAATGAATATTTAAAATATCTAGGATACGTGTTAAGTCTGAAGGTGATAAATATTCGATCGCAATTTTGCCTTTTCCGTCTTTTTCAACGATTTCGACACCTGTTCCAAATTTATCCATCAAACGGTCTTCACTTTCTCGTAAGTAGTAAGGCTTTTCTTTCGTCAAACGAGGACCTTTTTTCTTGTCTTTCGCTTTTCCTTCATTATATTCATTAACAATTTGTTCTAATTGACGAACAGTCAAATTTTCTTTAACCGCGCGATTGGCCAGTTTTAGAATCTGATCTTTTTTCTTTAATCCCAATAGCGTTCGAGCCTGTCCCATTGATAACCGTTCGTCTTGTACCATCTCTTTTACTAATTTAGGCAAGGTTAACAAACGTAAATAATTGGCGATATACGGTCGGCTTTTTCCTAAACGGTTGGCTACGTCCGCTTGTGTTAATTTTAAATTTTTCATCAGCATTTCATAAGCTTCCGCTTCTTCTAACGGGTTTAGATCCTCACGCTGCAAATTTTCTAATACTGCAATTTGCATCATCGCTTCTTCATCAAACTCACGGATAATCGCTGGAATTGTTTCTTTTCCTGCTAACTTAGATGCACGAAAACGACGTTCTCCAGCAATCAGCTCATATCCTTTAACTGCCGATTTTCTAACAATAATTGGTTGAAAAACACCCGATTGTTCAATCGAATTGGCTAATTCTTGTAATGTCGTTTCATCAAAAGATTTCCGTGGTTGATATGGGTTTGGACGCAAATCACTCAATGGAATCTCAATAACTTGATCCTTTTTCATATCGACTTCTTCAATCTCAGAAAGGTCTTGGAACAAGGCATCGATCCCTCGGCCTAATCCTTTATTTTTGCTCACGAACTAACACTTCCTTTGCTAGAGCTTGATAAACTTCGGCACCTTTTGAACGTGGATCATAATCAATGATCGGCTTTCCATGACTAGGTGCTTCAGATAAACGGACATTTCTTGGAATAATCGTATCGTAAACTTTTTCTTGGAAATAACGACGGACCTCTTCTACCACTTCTGCACCAAGGTTCGTTCGTGCATCATACATCGTTAAGAGAACACCTTCAATCTCTAGTCCAGGATTAAAGTGTTTTTGAACCAATCTAACTGTATTTAACAGCTGACTCAATCCTTCCAATGCATAGTATTCACATTGAACAGGAATTAAAATAGCATCACTTGCCGTGAATGCATTGATCGTCAAATGCCCTAAAGATGGGGGGCAATCAACTAAAATGAAGTCATAATCATCACTTACTTCTGCTAAAGCGCTCTTCAGGCGTGATTCTCTTGCCATCATAGAAGTCAATTCAATCTCTGCCCCAGCCAACTGCAAAGTAGCCGGTACGATGGATAAATTCTCTCGCGATGTCTCAATAATTGTATCTTTAATAGGAACTTCATTGACTAAAACATCATAAATATCTTGTTTTACGTCCGGTTTACGCACTCCTAAACCACTTGTAGCATTTCCTTGTGCGTCGCTGTCAATCAGCAAGACCTTTTTACCATCATAAGCTAAGCACGCACCCAAATTGACGGTTGTCGTTGTTTTTCCAACACCGCCTTTTTGGTTTGCAACAGATATGATCCGTGCCATCTAATTTCCTCCTAGTTCGTACAAATTAAATCTATTTCCATTAATCGAAAATAAATTGAATATCCTTTATTTTAACGGTTGCTTATTAGGCAAACCTGGTTTACGTGGATATTTTTTAGGTGTTTCCTTCTTTTTTTGTATCGTGATAATATGGCGCGTATCACCATTTGGCAACGAAACATCTTCCGCTTGAATCAATTTTCCACCCAATAGAGCGATCGCTGGTCTAGCTTCTTCCAACTCTTCCTCACTCTGAGCTGCCTTTAGGGCAAAGAAATAGCCGTTCTTTTTAACCAATGGCAAACAAAGTTCTGATAAAACACTTAATCGTGCAACCGCTCGAGCAGTCACAAAATCATAATTTTCTCGAAAATTCGAATTTTGTCCAAACGTTTCAGCCCTATCATGATATAAATAAACCTTTTCTAATTCTAATGCCTTTATTAAGGATGTCAAAAAAGTGATTCGTTTATTCAAAGAATCGACAATCGTAACTTCTAGTTCAGGGAAAATAATTTTTAATGGCAGACTAGGAAATCCTGCGCCAGATCCTACGTCACATAGTTTCCCCAGCGGCTTGAACGTGTCAGAAAAGGATAACGTAATAGAATCATAAAAATGCTTCAGATATACTTCTTTATGTTCTGTAATTGCCGTGAGATTCATCTTTTGGTTCCACTCAACCAATAAATGAAAATAGGTGTCAAATTGAGCCATCTGTTTTTCGGATAGTTCAATCCCCTGTTTCTCTAATTCCATTTGAAATTCTTCTGGTGTCATAAGAAATCCTTTCATATTCGTGAAACAGCAAAATGTTTCACAGACTATTCTCTACTTTAACTTATTATTGCTTTACATGCAATGGTTTACGTATGTTTCACAATGAGATTAAGAAAGCTTTAACTCCAATTTTTATTCGCATTTTTCAAACAGAAATCATAGAACTTTTTTAACACGGGAATTTCTAAATTGTTTTTTTTCACCGCTAAATATATATTACGATCCTCCAAAACATCACTGATAGCGATTTTTTTTACTGGAAATGAACTAATTGACGGGATATCAGGCATAATAGCAATGCCATAATTTTGACCTACAAAACCCAAAATACTGTGGTCTTCCTCCAATTCACACACAATTTCTAAATTTAAATCGCTATTTTTTATCTGTTGATCCAAATACGGACGTAAACCACTTTGTTTACTGTAATAAACATAGGGATAGTCACTCGTCTGTGATAGAGAGATCGTATCAAATTTTGACAACGGGTGTTCCAGGGGTACGACTACCACCATCTCTTCCTGCGTCAATATTTGGTAAATCAATTCTGGGTCGTTGCTTACCTTTGAACAAATGCCAATATCAATAGAATCTTCAAGCAGCATTTGAATAATTTGATTGGAATTTCCTTGTTGGAACTCAAAATTGATTTTTTGATGTCCTTTTTGATGAAACGATTGTGTCAATTTTGGGGCTAAGTTCGCTCCCATAGTAAAAATAAATCCGAACTGAATTTCTCCTGAGTCTGGATCAACCATTTCTTGCAATTTTCGTTGCCCTTTTTCGATTTCAGCTAATGCCGGTGCAACATATTCATAAAAAATGCGCCCGTGACGTGTTAATTGAATATTTCTTCCTTTTTTTTCAAATAAGGTGACTCCGATCTCTTGCTCTAGCATCGTCATCGCATGACTAATATTTGGCTGTGATGTATTTGAATCTTTCGCGGCTTGCGTCATATGCTCTGTTTGTGCTAATGTTACAAAAAATTCCAATTGTCGTAAGTTCACTTTACTCACCTCTCTAAGTATAAAATTTATTCATTTAATAGATAGAGTTTATCAATTTTATCGATATAAATCATTAGTTTTTATGACAATTGTGGGTTATTATGTGGGTGACTTCAAGTGAAATAAATCACATGAAAGGGGTCTCATTGTGAAAAAAGAAAATTATCGTTTCTTAATTTCTAGCTTGTACTTCAACTATGTTTTTCAGGGGATGGCTGCCATTCTATTGTCGCAAAACATGACAAGCTTAAAAATACACTGGCAAGCTACTACTGCTCAAGTGACACTGGTTATGAGCGCTATTGGATTAGGGAGAATTTTAAGTCTTTACTTTTCTGGTTACTTTTCGGATAGATTTGGTCGCAAAAAGACAGTGTTGATTGCTATAGGTTCATATATAATCTTTTTCTGTGGTATGTTGTTGAGTTCAAATTATCAATTGGCATTCTTCCTAGCCATGTTTGGCGGTATTAGCAATGCGTTTCTTGATACCAGTACCTATCCAACATTGGTTGAAGCTTATCCTGATGAGAGGGTAAACAGTTCTCTAAGCGTATTGAACAAAGCGTTTATTTCTCTTGGACAATTTCTGCTGCCTTTTATCACACGCTATTTATTACAACACAATCTGTTTTTTGGTTGGCCTTTTATTCTCTGCGCTTTATGTCTTTTGGCTAATATGGCTTATTTATTATTTGCTCGGTTTCCAACGTCTACAACGATCATAAAAAAAGACACGGATACTTCAACAAAAAATACGCTAGTAAATCGAGGAAACTTTAAAATCGATGGGATTGCTTTACTGATTTTCTCATTTGTATCGGTCTCCTTATTTAATGTGTTTATTTTATGGATTCCTCAATACGCTGAAAGTATGCGCATCGTCTCTCATGAGAATAGCTTGATCTTCGTAAGCCTTTATAGCACCGGATCTTTTATTTCTGTTTTCTTTACTTCAGGGATTGTTAAAAAAGGGATTAGCATTCCGAAATTTATCAGTTTTTGCCTTTCAATTTCTGGGCTAGCACTGCTTTCCATGCTCATTTATCCAAGCTTTTTGACAATCGTTCTAGCCGCAATCTGCATAGGTATCTTCGCAGCAGGTGGCATTTGGCAATTAGGGCTAGCGCTAATGTTGGAATTATTTCCTAAAAAGAAGGGAAAATGCACGAGCTATTATTCATTAGCAACCTCCGTTTCTATTATGGTCACGCCTTATATAACCGGCGTTCTCAGCGAGCAGAAGATCACCTACGTTTTTTGGTTCGTTTTTCTTCTAAATATTATCGGGTTAGCAGCTTCGCTCGTCATCGTTCATCGATATACGAAATTGATAAAACGACTAGTATTAAACTAGTCGTTTTATTTATTTGCTTTATTAGTTTCATCAATATAAAGCATTAGTTTTTCAAAGGAATAGCTTTTAAAATAAAGATAATAACTTGTGATTTTTTTCATAATCATTTTATTTATAAAACGCTTCGCTTGAGAAACTACGAACAAAAAAATTGAAAAGAGGAATTTACCCATGACAGAACGCTTAACTGGACACACTTTATTGATTAGTTTGATCGCAACACCAATTCGCCACAGCATGTCTCCTACGATGCACAATGAAGCTTTCGCTAAATTGGGACTTGATTACGCTTATTTAGCTTTTGAAGTTGGAAACAAGGAGCTGAAGGATACTATTCAAGGTATTCGTGCTTTGGGAATACGTGGTTCGAATGTATCCATGCCTAATAAGCAAGCCATTATCCCTTATCTAGATGAAGTATCCCCAGAAGCAACTTTAATTGGTGCAGTAAATACCGTAACGAATGTTGATGGGAAAGGACATCTGGTAGGTTACAATACTGACGGTATTGGTGCGATGGAAGCTCTGAAAGATGAAGGAGTCGAGGTAAAAGGACAGATTATTACTTTGACAGGAGCTGGCGGTGCAGGGACAGCAATTGCCATTCAAGCTGCTTTTGATGGAGCAAAGGAATTAAGAATTTTCAATATTCATGATACTGTTTATTCAAATGCTGAAGAAACAGTACGTAAGATCAATGAAAATACTGAATGTAAAGCAACTATTACTGATCTAGCTGATCAAGAAGCATTTAAAACTTCTATTTCGGAAAGCAGTATTTATATTGATGCAACAGGTGTAGGCATGAAGCCTCTAGAAGACACAAGCTTGATTAATGATCCCACAGTTATACGTCCAGACTTAGTTGTTTTTGATGTTGTGTATTCTCCGCGTGAAACGAAATTATTGAAATTTGCGAAAGAAAATGGCGCAAAAAAAGCGATCAATGGACTTGGTATGATGCTTTATCAGGGAGCAGCCGCTTTTAAATTATTTACGGGTGAAGATATGCCTGTTGACTACATTAAAGATCTTTTATTCAAAGATTAGGAGGAAAGAAATGAAAACAGTAACCGTTGATCACATTACGATCGGTGACGGTCTTCCAAAAATTATTGTCCCGATGGTAGGCAATACCGCAGAAGAGTTAGAAAAAGAAGCCGAATTGATTCATACATTAGATTGTGATCTGGTAGAATGGCGAATCGATTTTTTTGAACAGGTTTCGAATTTTCAGGCCGTTGCTTCTCTTTCTCATAACTTAAAAGCCATTTTAGAAAAACCACTTCTAATTACTTTTCGAACGAAAAATGAAGGCGGCGTATACGACCTTTCAGAGAGTGATTATTTTGAACTCTATAAGACAATTATTTCTAATGGAAACTTGAATCTTCTGGATGTCGAATTGTTTATGCCAGAGAAACAAGTAAACGAACTTATTGATCTCGCACATAAGAACGAAATAAAAATTATTATGTGCAATCATGATTTTCAAAAAACACCAGAAAAAGAGGAAATTATCCATCGTTTGCGTTCAATGCAAGATAAAGGCGCAGATATTTGTAAGATTGCGGTAATGCCAACAGCTTCCGAAGATGTTTTAACTTTGCTGGATGCGACTCGAGAAATGTATGAAACCTATGCGCAAGTTCCATTAATAACCATGTCTATGGGGGCGTTGGGTATGATTAGCCGAGTATCAGGACAAGTCTTTGGTTCTGCAGCTACTTTCGGTTCGGCTACAACTGCTTCCGCGCCAGGACAAGTTCCTGTTGTTGAACTACGTAAAATGTTAGAGACATTAAAACAATAAGTTCTTTCAAAAACAGGTGAAATTGTTCACCTGTTTTTTTGTGTTGTAATTTAAAAAGTTAACATATGGTCATTGAAAAATAGACTAAAAAAAAACGATCGAGCCTTTTTTAAAAAAGCTCGATCGTTTTCAATGCTTGCAGCAAATTACTTTTCTTCTTTATCTTCTAGACCTCTTCGCTGCTCACCTTAGCAATTTTTCCTTGCTCCACATAAATCATTAAAATACTTATGTCTGCTGGATTTACACCACTAATACGGCTAGCTTGTGCAATTGTTTGCGGTTGAATCTTTTGTAATTTTTGTTTTGCTTCTGTAGCCAAACCATTAATTGACTCGTAGTCAATGCGCTCTGGAATACGTTTTGCTTCCATTCGCTTCAATTTTTCTACTTTCTCCATCGCTTTTTTGATGTAACCTTCATACTTGATTTGAATTTCTACTTGCTCAATTTCTTTTTCTGTAAGGTTCTCATCAAACGCAATAAACTGCATTAATTCTTGATAGGAAATTTCTGGGCGCTTCAAGAAATCACTCGCTAGAACACCGTCTTTCAATTCTGCGCTATTTTTGCCTTGTAAGAAGCTTTGCACTTCTTTGGTAGGTTTCACCCGAACCGATCGCAAACGAGCCATCTCCGCTTCGATATGGGCCTTTTTGATCAAGAAAGCTTGGTAGTCTTCTTCTTCCACCAAACCAATAGTATGTCCAATTTCAGTCAAACGTAAATCTGCGTTGTCATGGCGTAAAATTAAACGATACTCTGCGCGCGAGGTTAGCAAGCGATAAGGCTCATTGGTTCCTTTTGTAACTAAGTCATCAATCATCACACCGATATATCCATCACTGCGTTTCATGATGAAGGGGTCTTTTCCTTGAATCTTCAATGCTGCATTGATCCCTGCCATCAACCCTTGCCCTGCCGCTTCTTCGTAGCCGCTAGTCCCGTTTGTTTGACCCGCAGTGTAAAGGTTCTCGACTACTTTTGTTTCTAGCGTTGGACGCAATTGGTGAGGGGCAACCATGTCATACTCGATCGCATAACCCGTACGCATCATCTCTGCTTTTTCTAATCCTTCAATTGAATGCAAAACGTCATTTTGCACATCTTCGGGTAGAGAAGTAGATAAACCTTGTACGTACACTTCTTCCGTGTTGCGACCCTCAGGCTCTAAGAACAATTGATGACGCTCTTTATCAGCAAACCGTACGATTTTATCTTCAATCGATGGACAATAGCGCGCACCGACACCGTCGACAATCCCTGTAAACATTGGTGCACGATGCAGATTATTCTGAATGATTTCATGACTTTTTAGGTTTGTATATGTCAGCCAACAAGGAATTTGATTCTGTAAGTATTGGCTATCAGGCGTTTGAAAACCAAAATGATTTGGTTTTTCGTCTCCTGGTTGGATCTCTGTTTTACTGTAATCAATAGAGCCTGATTTTACCCGAGGGGGCGTTCCTGTTTTGAAACGATGAATCTCTAACCCTAATTCTTGTAGATGGTCAGCTAATTTAATTGAGGGCTGTGAATTGTTCGGACCAGAAGAATACTTCAATTCGCCGATAATAATCTCTCCGCGTAAAGCTGTACCTGCTGTGATAATGACTGCTTTTGCTGAATAAACCGCACCTGTAGAAGTTACGACGCCTTTACAAATACCATCCTCCACTACTAATCGATCGACTACACCTTGTTTCAAGGTTAATTTTTCTTCTTTTTCAATGGTATGCTTCATTTCTTCCGCATAGGCGTGTTTATCTGCTTGCGCGCGTAGCGCACGCACAGCCGGACCTTTACCGGTATTCAACATCCGCATTTGAATGTATGTTTTATCAATATTGCGGCCCATTTCTCCACCAAGTGCGTCAATTTCTCGTACAACAACACCTTTGGCTGGCCCACCTATAGATGGATTACATGGCATGAAGGCCACCATGTCCAAATTGATTGTAATCAATAACGTCTTTTGTCCCATTCGTGCAGCTGCTAACGCTGCTTCCGAACCAGCATGCCCAGCTCCAACAACAATGACATCATAATTTCCTGCTTGATATTCCACGTAATTGCTCCTTTTCTCTATTTTCCTAAACAAAATTGACTAAATAATTGAGTGATTAATTCATCTTGTACACTGTCTCCAACAATCTCACCTAAATAGTCCCAACAGCGAGTCATATCGATCTGAACTAAGTCCACCGGCATACCAGCTAGGATTCCATTGCGTACTTCCTTTAAGGATTGTCCCGCTTTTTCAAGCAAGGCGATGTGACGCGTATTTGATACATAAGTAGCATCTTTTTCACCGGTCTGACCACCAAAGAAAAGTTTAGCGATCGCTTCTTCCAATTGATCTAAGCCAGCTTTTTCTAAAACTGAGATGGCAAAAACTTCATCCGTCCCAAGATACATATTAAGTTCTTCTTGAGATAGTCGACTTGGAAGGTCTGTCTTATTTAGTAGAATTATTCGTTTTAAACCTTGCGTTGCTTTAAGTAATTCTTTGTCCTCTGTAGTGAGCGCCTCACTTTGGTTCAAGACTAGCAAAATTAAATCTGCTTCACTCAACGCTTTGCGACTACGTTCAACTCCGATTTTTTCCACCACATCGTCTGTCTCCCGAATACCCGCTGTATCGATCAATTTTAACGGCACTCCACGAACATTGACATATTCTTCAATCACATCTCGTGTTGTCCCAGCTATTTCTGTTACAATCGCTTTTTCCTCGTGCAGCAAATAGTTTAACAAACTGGATTTTCCAACGTTAGGTCGACCTATAATAGCCGTGCTAAGTCCTTCTCTCAGGATTTTTCCTTGCTTCGCATTTAATAGTAAAGCATCGATTTGCTGTCCAACTTGTTGTGCTTTTTCTAATAGTAGTTGTGTCGTTAATTCTTCTACATCATCATATTCAGGATAATCAATATTTACTTCAACCTGTGCTAACGTCCCTAAGATTTCTTGTCGTAATTGACGAATTAAATGCGATAAATTACCGTCAAGTTGATTGATCGCAACGCTCATTGCTCGATCCGTTTTTGCTCGAATCAAATCCATTACAGCCTCTGCTTGCGATAAATCCACCCGTCCGTTCAAAAATGCTCTTTTAGTAAACTCACCAGGTTCTGCTAAGCGCGCCCCTGAACGTAAAATCAATTGTAGTAATTGATTGACTACCACGATACCTCCATGACAGTTAATTTCAACAATGTCTTCACGTGTAAATGTTTTCGGTGCGCGCATAACACTGATCATTACCTCATCCACGACCTGTTGCTCCACAGGGTCAATAATGTGTCCATAATGGATGGTATGTGATGGCACATCTGATAAGCTTTTTTTCCCACTACGATACACCTTATCCGCAATAGTTACTGCTTGATCGCCACTTAATCTCACAATGCTGATTGCGCCTTCACCTGGGGGCGTTGAAATTGCTGCAATCGTATCAAATTCCAAGGTAATCTCTGCCACTATTTTTCCTCCTATTGCTTAAAAGCATAAAAAAAGTGCCTACTCCACCCCTTAATAAAGGAGTAGATTGAGCACTTTGACTGCTTATCTACAAAATTCTGGTGTAAGATTAGCATATTTTTTTTGACAATTCAAGCGTCCACGCTGAAATAACTCTACTTCTTCAATTTTTAATAAATAAAAAAGCTGCTCCAAGCAACTTGGGCAGCTTCTCTATTTAAAAATACTTTTTCGCCGGTTCAACAACCAGATAACGATAAGGATCTTCGCCTTCTGAATGAGTCTTAATGTATTCATCCTTGCTTAAAGCCGAATGGATCATTTTTCTTTCAAATGCAGGCATCGGTTCTAAAAAGACTGGTCGACCTGTCTCCTTCACCTTCTCAGCAGTCCGCTGAGCCAAACGAGTTAAAACTTCTTCGCGTTTTTGACGATAGTTACCAATATTTACCACCACTGATAATTTATCTTTGGCAACACGATGGAGAAAGACTTGCGATAAATATTGAAGAGCATTTAATATTTTACCATGTTTTCCAATCAGCATTCCTTGTTTGTTCGTTTCTAAATTCATGACGATCAATCCATTGGATTCATGTTGGATCTTAACTAACGCTGGCACGCCCATCCCCTTCGTAATGTCAGTCAAATAAAGGGCTAATTCTTTTATCGCTTCCTCTGCATCTAAATCCACTAATTGATTCGTAGTTTCTGACAGTTCTTCACTATCAGATAAAGGTGTATTTTCTTCCTCCACAACCTTGTTTACAGGTACTTCTACTGATTCAACAGGCTCTTCAGAAATATCATTCTTGGTTGGTTCAATCGAGACCTTTGCGTCTTTCTTTCCCATTCCTAGAAATCCTTTTTTTGCATCTGCTAAAATTTCAATATCGACTTCTTCTTTTGGCATCCCTAAAGCGTGCAATCCTTTTGAAATTGCTTCATCGATCGTTGGACCTTCATAAATAGGCATTTTCTAAACCTCCTTATTTATAAGCAATAAACTACTTTTATTTAAGCTAATTCAGCATTTTCTATTTTTTACGTTTTTTCTTCGGACGTTTTGCTTTTTCCAGTGCCCGTTCTTTTTCTCGAATCTGTCTTGCAACTTCTTCTCTTTCGCGACGGATCTTGAAAGGATTATTGATTAATAGCGTTTGAACTACTTGGAAAGCATTCGATATCACCCAGTACAGTGATAAACCACTTGCCAAATTCAGCGCCATAACAAAAATCATTACAGGCATTGCAAAGTTCATGATTTTCATTGAAGCATTTGATTCGATCTGACTCATACTTGATAAGTAAGTACTCGCAAAAGTAAAGACGGCTGCAAGGATAGGCAGAATAAAGTAAGGATCCGACTGGCTCAAGTTCAACCACATGAAATGACCTGAACGCAATTCTGGAATTCGCAAAATCGCTTGATACAAGGCCATCATAACAGGCATTTGAACAAGTAATGGTAAACAGCCTGCGTAAGGGCTCACATTATTTTCCGCATAAAGCTTTTTCGTTTCTTCTTGTAACTTTTGTTGTGTTTCTTGATCACGAGTGCTGTATCTTTGTTGCAATTCTTTGATTTTTGGTTGTAGTTCTTGCGTTTTACGCATACTTTTTGTTTGGAAATGCATCAATGGCATCAAAATGATTCGGATAATGATTGTAAATAAAATAATCCCGATCCCGACATTTCCAAACGATAAGCCTTTAATTGCTTGTCCAAAGTAATAAACAACGTATCGATCCCACATCCCTGTGCTCTGGGCGCTAACTTCACCCGTTCCACAAGCAGACAATAGGAAAACAAGACTCACCATTCCTGCCATCAATAATATTTTTTTATATTTCTTCACCTAAATCTGTTTCCTTCCTAACTTAGTATTTTCGCTAATTTCAAAACATGTATAAGATTTGAACGCATTTCATCATGAGGCAGATCTTTCGTAGCTGGCCGTGCAATGACGATAAAGTCTATTGGTGGTAAATCTGATTTCAACTCTTGTAAAACAGATCTAATTTGACGTTTTACTTGATTTCGCGCAACGGCATTTCCAACTTTTTTACCAACAGATAAACCTACTCGAAAATGTTTTTGACCAGAAGGTTCTAGACGATAAACTACGAATTTTCGATTCGCAAAAGAAGCACCTTCTTGAAATACTGTTTGAAATTCTCGTTCTTTTTTGACCCGATATTTTTTTCTCATCTAGCTTCCTTCGTTTCCTTTAAATCTATACCTGACAATAATACCATACTTCAAATTAAGGAATCATCCTTATTTACTAGAAAAATTCATTATGAAGCGTATTTTGGATACAAAAAAAACCACTGACCGGCAGTGGCTTAAGCAGCAAGTACTTTTCTTCCTTTACGACGACGGCTTGCTAATACGCGACGGCCGTTTTTAGTGCTCATACGTTTACGGAAACCGTGAACTTTTTGACGTTTACGTTTATTTGGTTGATAAGTTCTTTTCATTTAAATACACCTCCATAGCTAACATTACATAGACATACCCGAATATTATAACGACTGATCCCCTACTTTGTCAATAATGAAATAAAAAAGAGTCTTTAAATAAAGCATTTAATTAAGAAGGAGTGTTTAAGAACAAAAAAAATTATCCACAAAAACTGGGGATAATTCCTTATAAGTTGTGCAAAACATTTTTTGTTAAAAAAAGATGAATAGAATTTTCAAGACGTTTTTCCCCAAAAGTTTAGTCTCTTAAAAACTTATGCACATGGTGGATAAGTTTTGTGCATAAGTCCTTTTACTCTTTGCCTATCAATACGTTTGTTTTCTGTTTCCTGTGTATCGGTTCGTGGAAAAAGAGAAATTTTAACAGACATCCAATCAACTGTGCATATCTTTTTCCATGCTCGTGGAAAGCTTTTTGAATTTTTATACATTTTGTGGAAAAAAGGAAATTCCTGTTAATTCGTTTTAGGTTGTGGAAAACTTTTTTAAAAAATGATAAAGTAAGGCTATCTGAATTTTATTAATATAGGAGGCGACTTATTTGACCTCATTGGATAATTTCTGGCAGGAATTGAAGGACAGTTATAAAAATGACCTTAATCCTGCCAGTTATGACGCTTGGGTTGGTACAGCTAAACCGTTAGCTTTAACAAATAATCAATTAACGATCGAAGTCACAAGCGATTTGCATAAGCGCTATTGGGAAAAGCATTTAGCAGCAAAAATCGTCGAAATCGGGTTCAAAGTAACAGGAGATGAAATTATGCCTCTCTTTGTAACACCTGATGAAGCTCCACCGATTAGCATTGTCGAAAAAGAGGAAGCTCCCAAAGTAGATACGACAAAGCGAGCTATGCTTAATCCGAAATACACATTCGATACCTTCGTAATCGGAAAAGGAAATCAAATGGCACACGCTGCTGCGTTAGTTGTTGCAGAAGAACCTGGATCAATTTATAATCCGCTCTTCTTCTATGGTGGTGTCGGTTTAGGGAAAACACATTTGATGCACGCGATCGGTCATCAAATGTTAGCCATTAATCCTCATGCAAAAGTTAAATATGTTTCTAGTGAAACGTTTGCAAATGACTTTATCAACTCGATCAAAAACAAGACTTCAGAAGAATTTCGTCAAGAGTATCGCAAAGTCGACTTATTATTAGTTGATGATATTCAATTTTTCGCAGATAAAGAAGCGACACAAGAAGAATTCTTCCATACATTTGAGAACTTATATAATGACAATAAACAAATTGTACTGACTAGCGACCGTTTACCAAATGAAATACCGAAACTCCAAGAACGCTTGGTTTCACGCTTTGCATGGGGCCTATCCGTAGATATCACGCCACCAGATCTAGAAACACGGACGGCTATCTTGCGTAAAAAAGCCCAAGCTGAGAATCTTGAAATTCCTGATGATACCTTGAGCTATATCGCTGGACAAATTGATTCAAACATTCGTGAGCTAGAAGGGGCCTTGGTCCGTGTGCAGGCTTTTGCCACAATGAACAGTGCAGATATTACAACTAGCATCGCTGCCGACGCGTTAAAAAGTCTAAAAGGAACAAGCAATGCACAGCTTTCCATCAGTAAAATCCAAGAAGAGGTGGCAAAATTTTATCATATTCAAGTAAAGGACTTAAAAGGGAAAAAACGAGTGAAAGCAATTGTTGTTCCGCGACAAATTGCTATGTATCTAGCTCGCGAAATGACCGAAAGTTCACTACCAAAAATCGGGGCTGAATTTGGAGGCAAAGATCACACAACCGTTATCCATGCCCATGAAAAAATTAGCCAATTGGTGAAAAATGATCGCACGATTCAACAAGAAATCGCTGAAATCAAAAATTTGCTTCTTGGTTAGCTTGTGGAAAATAATAAAAAAAAGAGTTTGTTTATCCACAAGTTGTCCACAAGTGGAAAACTTGATGCAGCAATCTTTAACCTGATTTTTCCACAAGATTAACAGGACCTACTACTTTTATTATTTAATTTACTTAAATAAATAAAAAGAAAAGGCCTGTGATCACACAGTATCCTTTTACGTACGTACGGCTTCACTAAAAATAAATAAATAATTTAAAAAGGAGTTTCATTATGAAATTTACGATTAACCGTGCTCGCTTTATTCAAGAATTACAAACAGTGCAACGAGCTATTTCTACTAAAACAACAATCCCAATCTTAACGGGAGTGAAAATTGAACTAAATAACGAAGGACTGAACTTAACAGGTAGTAATGCAGATATTTCCATAGAAACCTTTCTAGCTGCGGATGATGAAAAAGCAGAATTACAGATTTCTGAACCGGGGACGATTGTATTACAAGCGCGATTCTTTAGCGAAATCATCCGACGTTTGCCAGAAACAACGTTTACTCTAGAAGTACAAGAAAATTATCAAGTATTGATTTCATCTGGTGCGGCTCACTTTACAGTCAATGGTTTAGATGCAGATAATTATCCACATTTGCCAGTAGTAGAAGAGCAAAATCAATTGAAATTGCCTGTCCACATGTTGACAAAAATAATCGGAGAAACAGTTTTCTCTGTTTCTCAACACGAAAGTCGTCCAATTTTAACAGGGGTTCATTTCACAATGTCTAACGAACAATTGTTAGCTGTAGCGACGGATTCCCATAGATTAAGTCAACGAATTGTTCCTATAGAAAATGCCAATAAAGATTTTGATATTGTTATTCCTGGGAAAAGCTTAGTGGAACTCTCTCGTTCACTATCTGATGAAGAAGCAGAAGTCGAAATCAGCATCATGGAAAACCAAGTCCTATTTAAAACACCTACGATGTATTTTTACTCTCGCTTGCTTGAAGGAAATTATCCGGATACCAATCGTTTGATTCCCACAAGCTTTAATACGGAAATCACGTTCTCTGTTCCAACATTTTTAGCAGCAATTGAACGGGCATCGTTGCTTTCTCATGAAGGACGCAACAATATCGTTCGCTTAGCAATCGCCGATAACTCAGTCATTCTTTACGGAAACTCGCCAGAAATTGGTAAAGTTGAAGAAGAATTGGTTTACGAAAAAGTGAGTGGAGACCCATTAGAAATTTCTTTTAACCCTGACTATATGAAAGATGCTCTGCGTGCTTTTGGGGATATGAGTATAAAGATCCAATTTATTTCAGCAATCCGTCCATTTACTCTTGAACCAAGTGAAGGGGACGTATCCTTTATTCAATTAATTACTCCAGTGCGCACAAATTAAAGGAAATCTAGTGAGTTTCACAAATTTTTTGAAAAATATGAAAATATTTTGTAAAATACGCAATTCCGGTAAAAGGTCTTAAAATCGATTTTAAGGCCTTTTACTTTTTTTTGAGTGAATTAATAAAAACGGCTTAGAACTTCTTAAATCGAAAAATACAACGAGTTAATTTGTTTTATCTCTTAAAAAAGGGTATAATTAAAGAGGTGTTTCTAGCATGAAAATGAGGGATGAATGTGAAACAAAAAATTTTTTTAGAAACAGAGTTCATGACGCTTGGTCAGTTATTGAAAGAGATCAATGTAATCTCCAGCGGTGGACAAGCCAAGTGGTTTCTAGCAGAAGAAACAGTATTTGTAGATGGCGAGTTAGAAAATCGCCGCGGCCGAAAGCTCTATCCTGGAATGATGATTGAGATTCCTGAGGTAGGAACTTTTTTTATGGTCAAAAATAAGGAAGAACACGATGCAGCTGAATAAGCTAGAGTTGAAAAACTATCGTAATTATCAAGAGCTGGTCTTGAAATTTCCTAACCGATTAAATGTTTTTTTAGGAGAAAATGCTCAGGGAAAAACCAATCTTTTGGAAAGTATTTACGTTTTAGCATTGACCCGTAGTCATCGTACGAGCAGTGAGCAAGAATTGATCGGCTGGAAGGATGATTTCGCTCAAATTAAAGGGCGTATAGAACGTGGGACAAGCGAGCTGGAATTGGAATTGCTGTTGACTAAAAAAGGGCGCAAATCCAAAGTTAATCATATTGAACAAAAGAAGCTGAGCAGCTATATTGGCCAGTTGAATGTTATCTTGTTTGCACCTGAGGATCTGTCTTTAGTAAAAGGAAGTCCGCAGACCAGACGACGTTTTATTGATATGGAGTTAGGCCAAATCAATCCAGTCTATCTTTATGATTTGGCTCAATACCAGCAGACGTTAAAGCAGCGAAATCTTTATCTAAAACAATTATCTGAGAAAAAGCAGACGGATGAGATATATCTCGATATTTTAACAGAGCAATTGGTAGATTTTGGCAGCAAAGTTTTAGCCAATCGTTTGAAGTTTGTTAAAAAGCTGGAACGTTGGTCTAATGACTTGCATGGGAAGATCACGAACCAAAAAGAAGCATTAGCAATCGAATATGAGGCGAGTCTTCCGCTTGAAAATGAAAGTGTTGAAGAAATCCGTACAGTTTTTCTAAGAGAATTACAGAAAAACCGCAAGCGGGAAATTTTCAAAGGAAATACATTTTTAGGTCCTCATCGAGATGATTTAATCTTTAAAGTTAATCAAAAGAACGTCCAAACCTATGGCTCACAAGGTCAACAAAGGACGACTGCGCTAAGTGTCAAATTAGCAGAAATTGATTTGATGAAAGAAGAAACAGGTGAATATCCGATTTTACTTTTAGATGATGTCATGAGTGAACTTGATGATAGTCGTCAAATCCATTTATTGGAGACGATCGAAAACAAGGTCCAAACATTTTTAACAACAACAACATTGAATCATGTGAAAGGGAAAATGACGGTCCATCCGGATATTTTTTATGTCCATCAAGGGCAGATAGAAAGGAAAGAGACATAGATGACAGAAGAGGAAAAGAGTTTATTAGAACGTGCCCAAGAGTACGATGCTAGTCAGATACAGGTACTAGAAGGGTTAGAAGCAGTTCGAAAACGTCCTGGGATGTATATTGGTTCAACCAGTACAGAAGGATTGCACCACCTTGTTTGGGAAATCGTGGATAACTCCATTGACGAAGCTCTAGCGGGATTTGCGTCTCACATTCATGTAGTGATCGAAGAAGACAATAGTATCACCGTCAGCGATGATGGCCGGGGAATCCCCGTCGATATCCAAGCGAAAACAGGTCGTCCTGCCTTGGAGACCGTCTATACGATCTTGCACGCCGGTGGGAAATTCGGCGGCGGCGGATACAAAGTGTCTGGAGGGCTTCACGGTGTGGGGGCTTCAGTCGTAAATGCGTTGTCTTCGTCTTTGGATGTACGCGTCTTTAAAAATGGAAAAATTTATTTCCAAGAATATCGTCGCGGTGCTGTTGTAGATGACTTAAAAGTGATCGGTGAAACAGAGAAGCATGGAACAACGGTTCATTTTATGCCGGATACTGAGATTTTTACAGAATCAACAGTCTTTAACTTTGATAAATTAGCTACTCGGGTTCGAGAATTGGCTTTCTTAAATCGAGGATTGAAGATCTCGATAGAAGATAAACGTGAAGAAAAACCGGTTTTGCGTGAGTACCATTACGAAGGCGGAATCAAAAGTTACGTTGAACATTTGAACCATAGTAAGGCAGTCATTTTTGAGGAGCCTGTGTATGTTGAAGGGGAGCAACAAGATATCACGGTTGAAGTAGCCATGCAGTATACAGATGGGTACCATACCAATATCTTGAGTTTTGCTAATAATATTCATACGTATGAAGGCGGAACGCATGAATTTGGGTTTAAAACAGCGTTGACGCGTGTAATCAATGATTACGCACGCAAGCAGAAAATCATGAAAGACAATGATGAAAATCTTTCTGGTGAAGATGTACGAGAAGGATTAACAGCGGTTATTTCGATTAAGCATCCGGAACCACAGTTCGAAGGACAAACAAAAACAAAACTTGGGAATTCTGAAGTTCGTACGGTTACAGATCGTTTATTCTCTGAGAACTTTTTGAAATTTTTGATGGAAAATCCTTCTGTTGGCCGTCGAATCGTTGAAAAAGGGATCCTTGCTGCTAAGGCACGTTTGGCAGCAAAACGCGCTCGTGAAGTGACACGTCGTAAAGGTGCGTTAGAAATCAGCAACTTGCCAGGTAAATTGGCTGATTGTTCAAGTAACGATCCGAAGAAATGTGAATTGTTCATCGTCGAAGGAGATTCCGCTGGTGGTTCAGCGAAACAAGGTCGGAATCGAGAATTTCAAGCAATCTTACCGATTCGTGGGAAGATCTTGAATGTCGAGAAAGCTTCCATGGACAAAATTTTGGCCAACGAAGAAATCCGATCATTGTTTACAGCAATGGGAACTGGTTTTGGAGCAGACTTTGATGTATCGAAAGCACGTTACCATAAATTGGTTATCATGACTGATGCCGATGTCGATGGGGCTCATATTCGGACGTTGCTGTTGACGTTATTCTACCGCTACATGCGCCCAATCGTGGAGGCAGGGTATGTTTATATCGCGCAACCACCGTTGTACGGGATTAAACAAGGGAAGAATATTACTTATATTCAACCAAGTAAAAATGCAGAAGAAGAATTGTCACAAAAAATGTCTGAACTGCCAGCAACACCGAAACCCAATGTTCAGCGTTACAAAGGGTTAGGAGAAATGGATGACCATCAATTATGGGAAACAACAATGGATCCAGATAATCGCTTGATGCTGCAGGTAAGCGTTGATGACGCGATCGAAGCCGATCAAGTCTTTGAAATGCTGATGGGCGATCGAGTAGAGCCGCGCCGTGCGTTTATTGAAGAAAATGCGCACTACGTTAAGAACCTGGATATTTAGTGAGGAGGATCGATTTGGAAGATCGAAGAGAGAATATACAAGCCGTCAATCTAACCAGTGAAATGAAAGACTCCTTCATTGATTACGCGATGAGCGTTATTGTAGCACGTGCTTTACCAGATGTTCGGGATGGCTTAAAACCCGTTCATCGTCGGATTTTATACGGAATGAATGAACTAGGAGTGACACCAGACAAGCCTCACAAAAAATCAGCCCGTATCGTTGGGGATGTTATGGGGAAATACCATCCTCACGGAGACAGTGCCATTTATGAATCGATGGTTCGGATGGCTCAGTCCTTCAGCTATCGCAATATGTTAGTAGATGGTCACGGAAACTTTGGTTCTGTTGATGGTGATGGTGCTGCGGCGATGCGTTATACCGAAGCGCGTTTAAGTAAGATCGCAATGGAAATGTTGCGGGATATCAACAAAGATACTGTTGATTTTCAAGGAAACTATGATGACAGTGAGCAGGAACCTGTGGTGTTACCAGCAAGATTCCCTAATCTACTGGTCAACGGGGCAACTGGGATCGCCGTCGGTATGGCGACGAATATTCCGCCTCACAACTTGAGAGAGGTTACAGCTGGAATCGAACTATTGATGGAAAATCCTGAGGCAACAACGCAAGAATTAATGGACTGCATTCCAGGACCAGACTTCCCAACTGGCGGGTTAGTCATGGGGAAATCCGGTATTCGTCGAGCGTATGAAACAGGGAAGGGTTCAATTACCGTACGAGCAAAAATTGAGATTGAAGAACAAAAGAACGGGAAAGAACGAATCCTGGTTACCGAATTGCCTTATATGGTCAACAAAGCGAAGCTTATTGAACGTATTTCTGAATTACACCGGGATAAACGAATCGAAGGAATCACTGATCTTCGGGACGAATCTTCTCGCGAAGGTATGCGTATTGTTATCGAGGTTCGCCGCGACGTTAGTGCCTCAGTCATTTTGAATAACTTATATAAGATGACTTCTCTGCAAACGTCGTTTAGCTTTAATATGCTAGCAATCGAAAAAGGCGTACCAAAAATATTAAACTTGAAACAAATTCTAGAAAACTATATCGAGCATCAAAAAAATGTGATTACTCGCCGGACGATCTTTGATAAGAAAAAAGCCGAAGCACGGGCACATATCTTAGAAGGTCTGCGTATCGCATTGGATCATATCGATGAGATCATTGCTACGATCCGCAACTCCGCTTCGGATGATATCGCAAAAGCCACGTTGATTGAGCGCTTTGAATTATCTGATCGTCAAGCGCAAGCAATTTTAGATATGCGTTTACGCCGTTTAACGGGCTTAGAACGCGAGAAAATAGAAAATGAGTACCAAGAGCTGTTGAAGACGATCAGCGACTTAGAAGACATTCTAGCGCGTCCTGAGCGTGTGGAAGAAATCATCCGTACGGAATTAGCAGAGATTGCTGGAAAATATGGCGATGCTCGTCGAACAGAGCTGCTAGTGGGCGAGGTCTTGAGCCTTGAAGACGAAGACTTGATTGAAGAAGAAGATGTTGTCATTACTTTGACGAACAACGGCTATATCAAACGGGTCGCATCAACGGAATTCCGAGCACAACGCCGCGGTGGACGCGGCGTTCAAGGAATGGGGATCCATAATGATGACTTTGTGAAGACATTGATTTCCTGCTCCACGCACGATACGTTGCTGTTCTTTACAAACAGTGGTCGTGTCTATCGGGCAAAAGGGTATGAAGTTCCTGAATACGGACGCACGGCTAAGGGAATTCCTATTATCAATTTATTAGGGATCGATTCAAGTGAAACGATTCAAGCAGTGATCTCGGTTAATGGGCAAGCAGAAGACGGCCATTTCCTATTCTTCGTAACGAGAAAAGGAACAGTCAAGCGAACAACTGTAACAGCCTTTTCAAACATTCGTGCCAATGGATTGATCGCAATTGGCTTACGTGAAGGCGATGAGCTGGTCAATGTAATGTCTACGGAAGGTGATGAAACAATCATCATCGGGACGCATGATGGCTATTCTGTAACGTTTAAAGAAAAAGCCGTTCGTGATATGGGAAGAACCGCTAGCGGTGTCCGCGGAATTCGCTTACGTGATGAAGATTATGTGATTGGTTCAGCAGTATTGAAAGAGGATCAAGAGGTATTAGTTCTTACTGAAAAAGGTTATGGTAAACGAACCAAAGCGTCAGAATATCCAATTAAAGGCCGTGGTGGTAAAGGTATCAAGACTGCGAATGTCAAAGATAAAAACGGTCCACTTGCCGGATTGACTGTTGTGAATGGTGATGAAGACATCTTATTGATTACTGACAAAGGTGTCATTATTCGCTTCAATGTCGGGGGTGTTTCGCAAACAGGTCGCGCTACTTTAGGCGTTCGATTGATGAAGATGGAAGAAAATACGAAAGTCGTGACCATGGCAATCGTTGATAAAGAAGAGGAAGAACTTGAAGAGACCGAAACAAATGAAACGGTTGAAACTTCGGATGAATCAACAAAAGATGCTGAAGAATAAAAAAGTTTTAAAGGCTGGGAGCAATCCCAGTCTTTTTTCGTAACTTAAAGTAAATAAACAATTGATTTTTGTAGGACGATTATGTATAATGATTATTTGTGAGTAGTCTAGATAAAATTTAGATCGCTCTCCTTGCTCTTAAAAATTTAAGAGCCTTATAGTCCATAGGGAGGTGAAAATCAATGAGTCAAAATACGAAGTATGAAATCACATACATCATTCGTCCGAACATTGATGAAGAAGCAAAAACTGCTTTAGTAGAACGTTTCGATACAATCTTGAAAGATAATGGTGCAGAAATTATCGATTCAAAAGATTGGGAAAAACGCCGTTTCGCATACGAAATGAACGGATTCCGTGAAGGTATCTACCATATCGTCAATGCAACTGCACCAACAACAGCTAGTGCAGTTAACGAATTCGATCGTCTTGCAAAAATCAATGACGATATTATTCGTCACATGATCGTTAAGATTGAAGAATAATTGTTTCACGTGAAACAATTGACGAGAAGGGAGCTGGCTTTACTTTGATTAATAATGTTGTATTAGTTGGTCGTTTAACAAAGGATCCTGATTTACGCTATACAGCAAATGGTACTGGAGTTGCAACGTTTACCTTAGCGGTGAATCGTAATTTTACGAATCAAAGCGGGAATCGCGAAGCGGACTTTATCAATTGTGTGATCTGGCGGAAATCTGCTGAAACTTTAGCTAATTACGCGCGTAAAGGAACTCTTTTAGGGGTTACGGGACGCATCCAAACAAGAAATTATGAAAATCAGCAAGGACAACGTGTCTATGTGACTGAGGTTGTTGCTGAAAACTTCCAATTATTGGAATCTCGCAATGCGAGTGAACAACGTCAACAGAATCCAAGCAATTCTAATGACAATTTCCAAGGCGGGTCAAATAATTTTAACAACAACAACTATGATCAATCCTCTCAGTCAGCTAAGAACACTATGCCTGACTTCGATCGAGATTCAGATCCATTCAGTGGGTCCTCAATCGACATTTCAGATGATGATTTACCATTCTAACAATTGAATAGGAGGGAAACGGAATGGCACAACAAAGAAGAGGTCGCAAACGTCGTAAAGTAGACTATATTGCTGCAAATCATATCGAGTACATCGATTATAAAGATATTGAATTACTAAAACGTTTCATTAGCGAACGTGGTAAAATTTTACCTCGTCGTGTAACTGGAACAAGTGCTAAAAACCAACGTAAATTAACGATCGCTATCAAACGCGCTCGTATTATGGGCTTATTAGCATTCGTTTCTGAAGAATAAAATGTAATTTTAAAAGAGACTTCATTTTTGAAGTCTCTTTTTTTGTTTCACGTGAAACATTCAAGAAAGTCGCTTGCTAGAGGAGATTGTGATAGAATTACACTGTTGGACAATTAACTTGTTTTACTTGAAATATGCTTGTTAGTAGTTAAACAAGCGTGATTAAAATAGGAGGGTATAAATGAAAAATAAACCTCAAATAAAATGGTCTTTTTTCTTCCTCTGTTTATTATTGATTCAATTAGCAGCGATCTTTTTGTTGCCATTTACTATTTTGACAGCAGGGATTGTTATATTAATTGACCTTTTGTTATGGATTTATACGGTCTTTTTGAGAAATCGTATTGAAATCAGCAATCAGCAAAAAATTCAATATGCCTCTCATCGTGCCCGAGAAGCGTTGGACTATGTGTCCGAGGATATGCCAGTAGGGATTATTACTTGGGATGAAAATAATACGTTTATTTGGACAAACCCAGCGATAACAAAAAGTGTGCAGGATCTGACAAAAGAGGATCAGCAGGACATGGTCAATGAGCTGCTGCAACGAGCTGAAAAGGGAAAAAGTATCTACAAAATAGGTGATATCCTCTATCATTTTGATTTGAATCATGAGAAGCGTGTCGTTTATTTGATTGATATAACGAAGGAATACGCATTAGAGAATAAAGAAAAGCAACAACAAGCAGTTGTGGGGATTCTTTCTGTCGATAATTATGATGATGTGATAGATCGTCGAGATGATAAGGAGATTTCAAACTTGAATTCCTTTATTACAACAATTATTTCTGACTGGATGGACTCCTATCAGATTTTCTATAAGCGTGTGAATGCGGAGCGTTTCTTTCTTTTCGCTAGGTACGATGATCTGGAAAAGATGATTGAGAATAATTTCAATTTGTTAGAGCATATTCGTGTTTCAGCAGAGAAGCAAGAGATGCTGATTACTGTTAGTATGGGAATCAGTTATGGAACGGAGTCTCTAGAGGTCATTGGCGATGAAGCGCAAAACAATCTGGATATTGCCCTAGTGCGAGGCGGGGATCAGGTAGTTGTTAAAAATGCTGGTGAGGGAAATAAACCTGTCTTCTATGGTGGAAATTCAGCGAGTGCGGCGAAAAGAACAAGGGTACGTTCTCGTGCCATGTCAACGGCCTTGAAGAATGTGTTCAATCAAACGGGCAATGTTTTCGTTATGGGGCATCGTTTTCCCGATATGGATGCCATTGGTTCGGCGTTTGGTGTTGCCTGTTTAGCCCGATACCATGATAAGAACGTTCAAATTGTAATCAACGAAGAAGAGACGATTCCTGATGTAGAACGCTGTTTGGAAGAGATTCATCAAAACGGGGATTTAGAAGATTTGTTGATTTCACCCGAAATGGCGAAGAAGCAGCGGAAGCCAGGCGACCTGTTAGTGATGGTGGACTATCATCGACCTTCGTTATCCATTGATCAGGAATTATATGAGCAGTTTGAAAATATTGTTATTATTGATCATCATCGAAGGGGAGAAGAATTTCCTGAGAAATCATTATTAACTTATATTGAATCTTCTGCATCCTCCGCTTCAGAGCTAGTAACAGAGTTGATTCAATTTGAAAGCAATGAACGACAAAGAATGAGCAAGATGACAGCTACTTTGCTGCTTGCTGGAATTACAGTTGATACGAAAAATTTTGCAGTACGGACTACGGCTCGAACATTCGATGTCGCTAGTTATTTAAAGACTTGTGGAGCGGATGCTTCTTTAGTACAATATTTATTGAGTACAGATATTCAGTCTTACCTGGAAATCAGTAAGCTGGTAGGTGAGAGTGACTATGTTAGGGATGACATCGTAGTTGCTACAGGGACAGATACCCAAGAGTACGATAGCGTAACAGCCGCCAAGACTGCGGATACATTATTGTCGATGGTGGATATCAATGCAGCCTTTGTCATTATCAAACGTACAGATGGGGTAATCGCGATCAGTGCACGCAGCTCTGGGACAATTAATGTCCAGATTGTGATGGAAGCATTGGGTGGTGGCGGCCATTTTACAAATGCCGCTACTCAATTGAAGGATAGCAGTATTGCTGAAGCAAAAGAACAATTGCTCGAAGCAATCAATAAACAGTTAACGGAGGGGACAGAAGAATGAAAGTAATTTTTTTACAAGATGTTAAAGGTAAAGGAAAAAAAGGTGACGTTAAGGAAGTCCCAACAGGATACGCACAAAATTATTTACTAAAAAATCATCTAGCGAAAGAGGCTACTAAAAGTAGTATCTCAGAACTAAGCGGACAAAAGAAAGCGCAAGATAAAAAAGCTGCAGAAGTATTAGCAGAAGCAAAAGAATTGGCGGACTTTTTAGCAAAGGAAGAGACGGTTGTCGAAATCAAAGCCAAGGGCGGCGAAGATGGACGATTGTTTGGTTCGATTCCTTCGAAGCAAATTGCGGAAGGCTTAAAGAAACAGTATGATCTGAAAATTGATAAGCGCAAAATTGAGCTAGAAAATCCAATCCGTACACTAGGCTATACGAACGTTCCTGTCAAACTACACACAGAAGTAGAAGGAATAATTAAAGTCCATGTGGTAGAAGAATAAATCATTCGAAAAGAATAATGACAAGAGGAGTATGAGGATTCTTGAAAGTAAGAGAATTCCTTATACTCTTTGTTGTATTTAGTGGATAGATTTTGTAAAATAGATGGACGAAGAGGAGCGTAAACAAACATGAGCGAAATGTTACAAGATCGTGTGCCGCCACAAAGTATTGAAGCCGAACAAGCGACGCTGGGCTCTATTTTTTTGGAGACAGATGCGTTGATTACGGCTATGGAGTACATAGTTCCAGAAGACTTTTACCGTCGCGGTCATCAATTGATTTTCCGTGCAATGATTCAACTAAACGACCGCAACGAAGCGATCGATGTAGTAACGGTGAAAGAATTACTAGAACAACAAAATCAGCTGGAAGATGCGGGTGGTTTAAGTTACTTATCTGAATTGGCTTTAAGCGTTCCAACGGCAGCCAATGTAGGCTATTATGCGAAGATCGTAGAAGAGAAATCTCTCTTGCGGAATTTGATTCAAACGGCTACGAATATCGTGACCGAGGGTTTCGAGCAAGGAGACGACGTACAAACGATTTTAGATGCTGCCGAACGGAATATCATGGAAGTATCAGAGCGACGCAATAAGAGCGGTTTTTTGACCATCAGTGAGGTGTTGAATACCGCGATTGAAAATATTGACCAATTAGCAAGAAACGATGAAGAAATCACCGGCCTGCCGACAGGCTATGCTGCGTTAGATAAAATGACTGCTGGATTACAGTCGGAGGAATTAATCATCTTAGCAGCGCGTCCGGCGGTTGGTAAAACAGCCTTTGCTTTGAACATCGCCCAAAATGTAGGCACGAAGACAGATAAAGCAGTTGCGATATTTAGTTTGGAAATGGGTGCAGAGTCACTTGTCAATCGGATGTTGTGCGCGGAAGGGTCTATTGAAGCGAGTCATCTGCGAACAGGACAATTATCAGAAGAAGAATGGCAAAACTTGATCGTTGCAATGGGGAGTCTATCTCGCGCCAATATCTTTATTGATGATACTCCCGGAATCAAAGTTTCTGAGATTCGAGCGAAATGTCACAAGTTAGCCAAAGAAAAAGGAAACCTTGGCTTGATATTGATCGACTACCTGCAATTGATCGAAGGAACAGGGCGTGAGAATCGACAACAAGAAGTATCCGAGATCTCACGTCAGTTGAAGAAGCTGGCAAAAGAGCTGAAAGTACCGATTATTGCCTTGTCTCAGCTTTCTCGTGGTGTTGAACAGCGTCAGGATAAGCGTCCGGTATTGAGTGACATCCGTGAATCAGGATCTATCGAGCAGGATGCGGATATCGTGGCTTTCTTGTATCGTGATGACTATTATGATCGTGAAGGCGAGGAAGACGAAGAATCTGCAGCAAATCGAAATGTGATCGAAGTAATCATTGAAAAGAATCGGAGCGGGGCTCGAGGGACTGTTGAGCTGCTCTTTATCAAGCAATACAATAAATTCTCTTCCTTATCGCCCAGAGAAGACTTTTAGCGCAAGTTTAAACCTTGCGCTTTTTTTGTTGGGAATTTCGCAGTCTAAACCGAAAGCGTGATCCTGTCTGCGTCTAACTCGAACCAGGCGGTAAAAGAAGGGATATCCGAAATTTAAATCATTTTTACGAATATTGAAAAATAATGTTCGTGATTTCGCCTGTTTTTATAATCTTTATATTCTAATATTCGAATTTTCATTGAAGTATAGGCTTATTCTTGATACAATGATTCAGGATTAAATAAAATTAAATGAGGTGTTCAGATGTCATCTGTAGTAGTTGTAGGGACGCAGTGGGGCGATGAAGGTAAAGGAAAGATCACGGATTTTTTAAGTGAGAATGCAGAGGTCATTGCTCGTTACCAAGGTGGGGACAATGCCGGTCATACAATCAAATTTGACAATGAAACATATAAATTACACTTGATTCCTTCTGGGATTTTCTATAAAGAAAAAACAAGTGTCATCGGAAATGGCGTAGTCGTTAATCCGAAATCATTAGTAACAGAATTGGCTTATTTACACGAACGTGGAATCACGACGGATAATCTGCGTATTTCGGATCGTGCGCATGTGATTTTGCCGTACCACATCAAATTGGATCAATTGCAAGAGGACGCAAAGGGTGAAAATAAAATCGGTACGACGATCAAAGGGATCGGACCCGCGTATATGGATAAAGCAGCCCGTGTAGGTATCCGTGTGGCTGATTTATTGGATAAAGAAATTTTCGAAGAACGTTTGAAAATCAATTTAGAAGAAAAGAATCGCCAATTCGTTAAAATGTTTGACGATGAAGCGATGAGTTTTGATGATATTTTTGAAGAATATTATGAGTACGGACAACAAATCAAACAATATGTGACAGATACTTCTGTTATTCTAAACGATGCTTTGGATCAAGGAAAACGTGTATTGTTTGAAGGCGCGCAAGGCGTTATGCTGGATATTGATCAAGGGACGTACCCATTCGTGACCTCATCGAACCCAGTTGCTGGCGGCGTAACGATCGGCAGCGGTGTGGGACCTGCGAAGATCGACAAAGTTGTAGGTGTCTGCAAAGCCTATACGTCTCGTGTGGGTGACGGTCCTTTCCCAACCGAACTTTCTGATGAAGTGGGCGATCAAATTCGAGAAGTTGGTCGCGAATATGGTACAACGACAGGGCGTCCGCGCCGTGTCGGCTGGTTTGACTCTGTTGTGATGCGCCATTCAAAACGTGTCTCAGGGATTACCAACCTATCATTGAACTCTATCGATGTATTGAGCGGTTTAGAAACGGTTAAAATTTGTACGGCATATGAGTTAGATGGCGAATTGATCTATCATTACCCAGCAAGCTTAAAAGAATTAAATCGCTGCAAACCTGTCTATGAAGAATTGCCTGGCTGGAGTGAAGATATCACTGGTTGCCGTGATTTAGCAGACTTACCAGAAAATGCGCGGAATTACGTTCGCCGTATCTCTGAACTTGTCGGTGTTCGCATCTCTACCTTCTCTGTAGGACCCGATCGGACACAAACAAACATTCTGGAAAGTGTCTGGGCACAAATCTAACATATTGTGAGACAAGCAACCAATTATCGAGTAAAATAGATTTACTACTAAGTGGGTGTTTGGAGGATTTTAAAATGTATCAGATTCTGACAGATTCATGTTGCGATGTGCCTTATGAAATACTGGATGAGAACAATGTTGATTTTATTTCGATGTATGTTTCAATAGATGGCAAGGAATTCGCTGATGACTTGGGTCGCAGTTTTAAAATCGATGATTTTTATCAACAAATCAAAGATGGCGCGATGCCAACAACATCACAAGTAAATGTTGGACGTTATGTAGAGTTTTTCCGCAGCTATGCAGAAAAAAATATCCCAATTTTGTATATTTGTTTTTCTTCAGGTATGAGCGGGTCCTATCAAAGCGCGATGCAAGCCGTCGCACTTTTAAAAGAGGAACTGCCAGCGGCTGAAGTGTATGTCGTAGATTCCCTTGCTGCTAGCGGCGGTGAAGGACTAATGGTCTATGAAGCAGCAAAAAAACAGCAAGCAGGAATGCCTTTAACCGAATTGCATCAGTGGTTAGAAGAGAATAAATTAACGTATCATCACTGGGTAACGGTCAATGATTTGCATCATTTGCAACGGGGTGGGCGTATCTCTAAGACAAGTGCTGCGATCGGAGGATTGATGAATATCAAGCCGATCATTACCGTGGATGTTGCGGGCAAATTGCAAAATGTTGAAAAGGTACGAGGCCGTAAAAAAGCCTTGCAGCTAGTGGCTGACAAAATCGGCGAAGCGACAGCTGATCCAGCAAATCAAACGATTTTCATTACGACTAGTGGGGATCAAGAAGGTGCTGAGGAAGTGAAGCGTCATTTGGAAGAACGTATCCAACCAAAAGAAGTGCAGATTTTTCCTCTAGGAACGACGATCGCTAGTCATACAGGTCTAGGATGCATTGCTGTTTTTACACGAGGTGAAAAACGAAAGTAATAAACAAGAGGAAAGCTATTGGATTTTCTCAGATTGTAGATAAAAGGACGTCCCAAACTCGTAAGTTGAGTTTGGGACGTCTTTTTATTCGCTATTTTGATGGCTGAAGTCGCGGATCAAGTCAATTAATTGTCCCCGTAGTGTTGAATTCAACACTTGCTCTCGTTGGACAAGCGAGATGATAAATGACGGCTGCGGCTGATCGGTGATAGGGATCATGACTAAATGATCGTCGGGTGAAATAGCTAATTCTGCTAAGAAACCGATGCCGATCTGTTCACGGATCATTCCTTTTAAAATGTTCAAATTACTATTTTGATAAATGATTTGAGGATCAAAATGCGCCTGTTGCGCCATTTTTTTGAAGGCGGTCGGATGGACGTAATGTTCATTCAGGAGAACAAAGGGTTCATCCTTTAGTTCTGAAAAGGCAACTTCTTTACGTTGTGCCAAAGGGTGATTTGGACTAACGACGATCATAAATTTCTTTTCGATCAAAATCTCACTAGTCAAATCATCGTCACGAATCGGTTGGGTGGAGCCAAGTAAAGCGAGATCGATCTTTCCCCGACGTAAAAGACCATACAGGTCTCGAGAGCCGCCGTCCACCAGATGAATATGACTCATCAGGTTATTCTTAAACAGGTAAGAAGACAGCTTTGGAAAGTAAAAGTTTCCGATGATCGGCGGTAGGCCAAAATCCAAAGTTTCTTCTTTTAAGCGATCGATTTCAGTAACTGCGATCGTGACTTCTTTTAAAATGTTTGAGATATGGCGAGAAAGAATGAGCCCGGACTGCGTAATGATCAATTGTTTGTGGGATTGATCCCGATAAACCAATTCTGTGCCCAGCTCTTCTTCTAATCGTTTTACCGCATAGGTGATGGTAGGTTGACTAACGTGAAAGGCATTCGCCACTTTTGTAAAGTTCTTTTCACGGACTAAGCGTTGAAAATATTCTAGGTCTTTAAAGTTCATAACAATCTCCTTTTGTGAAAACAGCGTATCATATAAGTAAAATTTATCCCAAGCTTTTGTTTTGACTATAGACTGTAAAAGCGTGTATCGTCCTAACTGTAATCAATAAGGAGGAGTACACCATGACAGGCATTGAAATTTTAAACAATCCATTTTTAAATAAAGGAACCGCATTTACCAAAGAAGAACGGAAGCAATACGGGTTGACTGGGATGCTGCCATCAAAGGTTCAGACATTAGACGAACAGGCAGAACAAACCTATGGTCAATACCAAAGCAAAACAACGAACTTGGAAAAGCGCCTATTCTTAATGGAAATCTTCAACACGAACCGGACGCTGTTTTATAAGTTGATGGGGCAGCACGTCGTTGAATTCATGCCGATCGTTTATGACCCAACGGTAGCGGATTCGATCGAACAGTACAATGAGTTGTTCGTTGAACCGCAAAATGCCGCATTTATCTCCATTGATGACCCAGAAAGCATCAAAGAGAGCTTGAAGAATGCTGCTGCTGGACGTGACATTCGTTTGATCGTTGTCACTGACGCAGAAGGAATTTTAGGAATCGGCGACTGGGGCGTGAATGGTGTCGATATCGCCATTGGTAAGCTGATGGTGTACACCGCAGCTGCTGGCATCAATCCTTCGCAAGTATTACCTGTCTCGATCGATGCCGGTACGAACAATCAAGAATTATTGAGTGATCCATTATATTTAGGAAATAAACATGAACGTGTGTATGGTGACACGTACTACGAAGTGATCGATCAATTCGTAGCAGCCGTCGAAGAACTGTTTCCAGAAGTCTTGTTGCACTGGGAAGACTTTGGTCGGTCCAATGCAGCCACGATTTTAGAGAAATATCAAGACAAAATCACTACGTTCAATGACGATATTCAAGGAACTGGGATCGTTGTTCTAGCAGGTGTCTTAGGTGCTTTAAACATTTCTCAAGAAGAGTTGACCAAACAAACGGTGATGACTTTTGGTGCGGGTACTGCAGGCGTTGGGATCGCGAACCAATTGATGGATGAAATGAAACGTCAAGGGTTATCAGAAGAAGAAGCACGGAAACACTTCTATATGGTAGATAAACAAGGGGTGCTTTTTGAAGATACGGAAGAGCTGACAGAAGGACAAAAAGCATTTGTTCGTCAACGCAGTGAATTTTCAAATGCGGAGGAATTAACCAGTCTTACAGCGGCGGTCAAAGCGATCCACCCAACAATTATCATTGGGACATCTACTCAACCAGGTGCCTTTACAGAAGAAATCGTACGAGAAATCGCGGCGAATACCGATCGTCCTATTATTTTCCCATTGTCTAACCCGACGAAATTAGCAGAAGCAACTGCGGAAGATCTAATCAAATGGACCGATGGAAAAGCCTTGATCGGAACTGGGATTCCGGCTGATGATGTGAAATACAATGGTGTGACGTACCAAATCGGTCAAGCAAATAATGCGCTGATTTATCCAGGCTTAGGACTTGGAATCATTGCTTCTACTGCGACACGCGTAAATGGTGAGATGCTCTCACAAGCCAGCCACGCATTAGGCGGGATCGTTGATACGAGCAAACCAGGTGCAGCCGTATTGCCGCCTGTGTCTAAATTAACTGAATTTTCTCAAACGATCGCTGAAGTCGTAGTGAAAAGCGTCGTTGATCAAAAATTGAATAAAGAAGAAATCAAAGACATCAAACAAGCCGTAGAAGATATGAAATGGTATCCAGAATACCAACCGCTTGATGTTGATTAAGAGGGGGAAAAAAGATGATTTTCTTTCAATCGATTCAAAGTGTATTAAGCATCATTATCATGATTGCTTTAGGCTATATATTAAAAAGGCAAGGCTGGTTTGATGAAAGCTTTGGTAAAAGTATTTCATCTTTGATCACACGCGTGGCATTGCCAGCTTCGATCTTTGTATCTGTGTTAAAGAACTTAACGAAAGAAAGCTTGTTCCAATTATCGGGTAGTTTGATCTACCCGGTTGGAGCAGTGATTATTTCTTATATTTTGGCCTATGCTTTGGTCAAAATATTGAAGATCCGTCCAGGACGTCGCGGGATATTTATGAATGCGGTCGTCAACGCAAACACGATCTTCATCGGCTTGCCATTGAACATTGCCTTGTTCGGTGAAAAAGCGTTGCCTTACTTCTTGGTGTATTACGTGACGAACACCGTCTCCACTTGGGCATTTGGAGTATTCTTGATCTCAAACGATGACCCAACGAAGGTCAAGGGCGAAAACAAAGCCAAATTAAACTGGAAGAAATTATTGCCGCCACCTTTATTAGGATTTATTGTAGCGATCGCCTTCTTATTAATTGGCATCCCTGTGCCAGGATTCATCAATGCCACCCTTGGGTATGTCGGAAGCATCGTAACACCGCTGTCCCTGCTTTATATTGGTATCGTTTTGTATGATGCTGGATTGAAGAGTATTCGATTCGACCGGGATACGATTGTTGCTCTATTAGGACGATTCGTTTTAGCACCGGCTGTGTTGATTGCCTTGATTGCGATCGGCTCAAATTTCTTCGGTGCAAACTTAGCGCCATTATTGAAACAAACATTGGTCGTACAATCTGCGACTCCAATGCTGGCAGTATTGCCGATCTTAGCAAATGAAGCCCACGGCGACGTTAAATATGCCACCAACTTAGTTACAACAAGTACGATCTTATTCGTAGTCGTTGTGCCGATCTTGATGGAATTAGTTCAATTTATCTAAGTTGTCAGAAGAAGCAAAAAGCATCCGCGAAAGTTTCACGGATGCTTTTTTGGTGTCTGGATTTTTCTTAGTACAATTGGCTCAATTGTTTTTGGACTTCTGGATTTTCTAAGAATTCATCGTACGTCGTTTCTGCACGGTCAACGACCCCATTTTCAGAAATCGCAATGATACGATTGGCGATCGTTTGAATGAATTGGTGGTCATGAGAAGCGAATAAAAGCGAGCCTTTATACGCAATCAACCCATCATTCAATGCAGAGATAGATTCCAAATCTAAGTGATTGGTTGGATCATCTAAGACTAAGACGTTTGATTTAGAGAGCATCAGTTTTGAAAGCATGCAGCGAACTTTTTCGCCCCCGGATAAAACATTCACGGGCTTCATCACTTCATCTCCAGAAAACAGCATCCGACCTAAGAAGCTGCGTAGGAAGGTGTTGTCGTCTTCTTCTTTGCTGGCATATTGACGCAGCCAATCAAGAATCGGCATCGCACTGTCAAATTCTTTTGTCGTGTCTTTCGGCAAGTAGGCTTGGCTGGTCGTTACACCCCAGCGCACAGACCCTGTGTCGGGTGTAAGATCCCCCATGATGACTTTAAATAGCGTAGTAGTTATTAAGTCATTCTCAGCGACAAAGGCCACTTTATCGTCACGGTTCAACGTGAAAGAGATGTTGTCTAGAATTTTTTTGCCATCGATCGTTACACTGACATTATCGACTTGCAATAAGTCATTCCCGATTTCTCGTTCAGGTTTGAATTGTACGAATGGGTAACGACGTGACGAAGGCTGAATGTCGTCTAATGTGATCTTGTCCAACATTTTCTTCCGTGAAGTCGCTTGCTTAGACTTGGATGCATTGGCACTGAATCGTGCGATAAAGTCTTGCAATTCCTTGATTTGTTCTTCTTTTTTCGCATTTTGCTGCGACTGTAATTTTGTTGCTAATTGGCTTGATTCCAACCAAAAGTCGTAGTTTCCGACATACAATTTGATCTTGCCGAAATCTAGGTCCGCCATGTGTGTACATACTTTGTTCAAGAAGTGACGGTCATGGGAGACAACGATCACGGTATTATCAAAGTTGATCAGGAATTCTTCCAACCAGTTGATGGATTGGATATCCAGCCCATTCGTTGGTTCATCTAGTAATAGAACATCTGGTTTGCCGAAAAGGGATTGTGCTAGCAAGACTTTTACTTTTTGGCCAGCCGTTAATTCGCTCATTTTTAATTGATGCAAGTCTTCAGGGATATTTAGCCCTTGTAAAAGAACGGCTGCTTCAGGCTCTGCTTCCCAGCCGTCCAGTTCAGCGAATTCCCCTTCCAGTTCTGCTGCACGAATACCGTCTTCATCAGAAAAATCTTCCTTCATATAAACGGCGTCTTTTTCCTGCATGACTTGGTATAAGCGTTCGTGGCCCATGATGACTGTTTCAAGAACCGTGTACTCTTCAAAGTCAAAATGATTTTGCTTTAACACAGCCATTCGTTCATTGGGTCCTAAAGTAATAGAGCCGGTAGAAGGCTGGATATCGCCTGCTAAAATCTTAAGAAAGGTTGATTTGCCGGCACCATTGGCTCCGATCAACCCGTAGCAATTGCCGGGAGTGAATTTAATATTTACGTCGTCAAATAATTTACGGTCAGGAAACTGTAAACTAACGTCATTTACTGTAATCAATGATTTTCCTCGCTTTATCAGTATTGGCGCAAGGCCTCTTTGCATTATATCGGGGAACATCTGAAGTTTCAAGTCAACCGTTAAGAATTTACTTGGGATTTAAAATAGGATAGACTTGGCAATGAAGGGATGTGTCAGTATGATCGGGATAATTATCGCGACCCACGACCATTTAGCGGACAGCCTGTTAAAAACGGCTGAATCTATTTTGGGCGAACAACAGGGTGTGAAAACGATGAATATAGAACCGGGCGCCACTGGTCTGCAAGAGAAGATCGAGGCGTTTGCCAAAACGTTCTTGGATGAAGTGGATGAGCTCGTTTGGCTTGTAGATATGTTCGGCGGCACGCCATTTCGTTACGCCAGCTATTGTGTGATCAATGATTCGCGGCAGTATTTGGTGACAGGAGTCAACTTGCCGATGGTCTTGCAGGCGTTGGTGAATCAAGAGTTACCGGCAGATGAATTGACGAAGCAATTGGAAATAGAAGCAAAACAAACGATTCGTAGAATGTAAAAAAGGATGTGCCAAAATTTTTGGCACATCCTTTTTGCTCTATTTCAAGAGTTCACGCAAGGTTGGCATGTCGTGAACGTGATATTTTTCTTTGAAAGCCGTGATTTGCTCTGGGGAGAATTTTTCGGGTTCTAATTCTAGAGCTTCGACTGGCAATGGACGTTCGTCTTTGATCTTGATATCGATCACGACGGGACGCTTGCTTGCTTTGGCCGCTGTGAATGCAGGCTCTAGTTGGCTGTATTCAGTGATCGTAAAGCCATCAGCGCCCATTGCTTCACCGACTTTCCCGAAATCAGCCCCTTCTAGGAAGACACCAAATTTTTGCTGCTCTGTATCTTCTTGCTCGGCTTCAATGAAGCCAAAGGCATTGTTTGAAAAGACTACGTTGATGATCGGCAGCTCATATTTTACTTGAGTGATGATGTCTTGCATTTGCATCGCAAATCCGCCGTCACCGCTGAAGGTAAAGACTTGTTTGTCTGGATAGGTCAATTGAGCGGCGATTCCTCCTGGAACCCCATTTCCCATTGTAGCAAACCAGCCAGAGGTCGTGTATTGCTGTTCGCCGTTCATTTCCAAGTGACGGATCGTATTCACCGTGACATTTCCCACATCACTAACGAAGACCGCATCCTCTTCGGCGATACGATTGATTTCTTTAAAAACAGGCTCTGCGCGTAATGGGGTAGAGTCGTCATCATAGAAGCTCTTGCGCCAAGCGTGCCAGTTGCGGATATTTTCTTGATTTGCTTTGAACCAGTCATCTGCTGGACGTGCTTCGCCAAGTTCTACCCAGCGGCGAAGGGCCGTCGCACCGTCACCTAAAACAGAATAATCCACATTGTGGCGACGACCGAACTTAGAAGCATCGATGTCGACTTGGATAAATTTCGCTTCTGGGTTGAAGAAGTAGCGGCCAAATGGGAAATCACTGCCGACAAAGACGATCAAATCGGCATCCGCTAACGCTTCATTGGCCGGTTTGGTTGCCACACGTGCCGCAAAACCTAAAAAGTTTTCATATAAATCTGGGACGATCCCTTTTGCTAAAACAGCCGCTGCGACCAGCATTGAAAAATGTTCAGAGAAGGCTTTGATGGCATCAAAGCCGCCGCGCACGCCTTGTCCGATGTAAAGAACAGGCTGTTTTGCTGCTTCGATCACTGGCAATGCGGCCTTCAAGTCTTCCTCATCAGGAAGGATGACACCTGTTTTATGATTTTTCGCAGTGGCAACTTTTGTGTCTTCGATGTCTTCAAACCCGTAGTCTACAGGAATCGTGACAACAGCCACACCTTTATTTTTGTAAGCGGCTTTGATTGCTTCATCAATGACATGAGGCAAGCTTTCCGGCGTCATAACGGTCCGGTTATAGACACTGACATCGGCGAACATGGGGTTTTCATTTAATTCTTGGAAAGCATCATAGTTCATAGAAGTAGAGGCTACCTGTCCTAACAGAGCCAAAACTGGGACATGATCCATTTGCGCGTCATACAAGCCATTGATCAAGTGACTAGCACCTGGTCCCGCAGAACCGAAGACGGCACCGACTTTCCCTGTTAACTTAGCATCTGCTGCTGCGGCAAGAGCACCCGCTTCTTCATGACGTACTTGGATATACTTAACCGTTTCGCGTTCGTGATAAAGAGCGTCCATTGTTGAGTTGAATGATCCACCGGGAATTCCATAAATATGATCAATTTCCCAAGCTTCTAAAACATTGACCATAGCAACGCCTGCGTTGATTTTTGACATTTTATTCACTCGCTTTCTTTTCGTAAGTTTCCTACCCGGAAAGTATAACGCGTCTTGAAAAAACCGGCAAAGAATGTGTCTCCGAAAGACGTTTACAGGGTTGCCTAAAACATGATATGGTTAATGGGAATAAACGTTTTCATGGCGAGGCAGTAAATAGATGTTTCTGCTTGCTGTAGGAATGTGAGATCAGGCAACAACGAGGAATCAAATGAGGAGGCCGTTATGATTGAGTGGCTATTAAGCTTAGATGCTTGGCAACAGGCATTAGTAGGGACATTGTTCACGTGGGGAATGACCGCATTGGGAGCAGCGCTGGTGTTCTTCTTTAAAAATATTAATCGGAATGTATTAAATTTGATGCTGGGCTTTGCTTCTGGCGTGATGATCGCAGCGAGTTTCTGGTCGCTGCTAGATCCGGCTATCGTGGCCGCAGAAGAGAATGGATCGATCCCCTGGTTAGTCGTTAGTTTAGGGTTTGGCTTGGGCGGTTTGTTCTTATATCTCGCGGATAAAACGATTCCCCATATGCATTTTGGGCCAAACAAAGAAAAAGAAGGGTTGCCGAGTCATTTAAAGCGGACGATCTTGCTCGTGTTTTCCATCACTCTGCACAATATTCCAGAAGGTTTAGCTGTGGGGGTTGCTTTCGGAGCCGCAAGCGAGGCAGCTAATCCAACAGCCGCTGTTCTAGCAGCGATCTCTGTCTCATTAGGGATCGGGATTCAAAACTTTCCAGAAGGCGCGGCCGTATCTATTCCTTTGAGGCAGGAAGGCTTGAGCCGCACACGGTCTTTCCTTTATGGGCAAGCATCCGGTCTTGTAGAGCCGATCGCGGCGGTGATCGGGGCGCTTTTAGTAACAAGTGTCGAGCCGTTATTACCTTATGCGTTATCCTTTGCGGCGGGGGCGATGATCTATGTTGTCGTAGAGGAGCTGATTCCTGAAGCACAGGCAACGACGGATAGTAAACATCATTATGGTGTATTCGGTGCAATGTCAGGGTTCATAATCATGATGATTTTAGATGTAGCGCTAGGCTGATTAACCAATAGTTTCTTAAAGTCATGGAGAATTTTCTCTGTGGCTTTTTTTACGTCGCAAGAATGAACAAACAAAAATGAAGTCTTTTTTTTGTTCATTCTTGCCAAGATAGACAGCAAAAAATTACTAAAAATCATTGGTAGCGCTTTCTTCATTGCGGACAAACGCTTTATTGCATACTTTTGGCATAGTTCTTGCTCAGTATTCCACTAGTGATTCGGACCCAATGCGGTGCAGGCTTAGGAAATGGGGCGCAGCATTCTCAATCCCTGGAAAACATTTTGGCGCACGTTCCAGGTATCCGAGTCGTCATGCCGTCAAATGCCTATGATGCAAAAGGATTGTTATTACGTGCAATCCGAGACAATAATCCTGTCGTTTTCGTGGAGCATAAAGCGTTGTATAAATTAAAGACGGAGGTTCCAGAAGAAGCCTATGAAGTAGGGTATGAGAGTGAAGTGAAGCAAGCGGGGGAAGATATCACGATCATTTCCTATTCTGCGATGGTCAATGTCGCATTAAAAGCCGCGAAGAAGCTTCAAGAAGAAGGGATTCGTGCGGAAGTCATCGATGTTAAGAGTATCGAGCCTTTAGATATGGCGCCGATCTTACAGTCGATCAAGAAGACTGGTCACGCGGTGATCGTTCATGAAGCGGTCAAAAAATCAGGCTTCGGAGGAGAAATCGTGGCGCAGATCCAGGAGTTCGCATTTGAAAGCTTGAAAAAGCCTATTTTACGAGTGACGGCTCCTGATGTTCCCGTACCTTTTGCCAGAAATCTCGAGATGGCCTATGTCCCAGATGAGACACAGGTGATCGAAGCAGTAAAAGTAACGTTAAAAGGAGGAGAAGGCGAATGAAAAAAGAAGTGATCATGCCAAAAATCGGATTGGATATGGACGAAGGGACGATCCTTACTTGGTATAAAAAAGTAGGTGATCCTGTCAAAAAGGGTGACGTTTTAGTAGAGATCGAAACAGACAAAGCAACGACCGACGTAGAATCAGCACTGGATGGTACGTTGACAGAGATCGTGGAGGAAGAGGATGCCACAGTAGATATCGGTGAAGTGATTGCTTGGGTCGAAGTGGATGAGTAGCGAAGGGAAAAAACTCAGCGGGATCAAAAAAGCAATGGCGAAACAAATGATCCGAAGCTGGACTGACGTTCCTCAGTTTCAATTAAGTACGACGATTCGCTGCGACGAATTGATACGTTATCGGAAAGAACTGCCGACAAAGGTTTCCTATACAGCCATCATTGCAAAAGCAGTCGCAAAAGCGCTCCAAGAATACCCCGAAATCAATCAGCATTTTGATGGGGAGTGTGTCACAAAAGCAGACGAGGTAGCCATTGGCATCGCCAGTGATACAAAGCGCGGGCTGCTGGTGCCTGTAATATCCGATGTTCCGAATAAATCCTTGGCGATGATCCAAGCGAATCTGGAAACGATCAAAGAACAAAGCAACGTTGGAAAATTTGCCGTGGAAGAACTGACTGGCGGAACTTTTACGATCAGTAATCTAGGCATGTTTAACGTCGAGCAGTTCTCCTCTATCGTCAATGCACCACAGATTGGTATTTTAGCTGTCGGGAAGATCACCAAAGCTGCCGTGATCAACGAGGAGGGTCAAGTCGTTGCGGCCTCCGTGATGCATCCAGTAGTAACGTTGGATCACCGAGTAGCCGATGGGGCTCTTGGTGCGCGTTTTTTAAAGTATCTATGCGACCTATTGGAGCATCCAATGGAAAAAATACCAAAGGAATAAAGGAGGGCTGGACGTGAAAAAGGAGATCGTCATTGTTGGTGGTGGACCGGGAGGATATGTCGCAGCCATCCGCGCAGCACAGCTCGGAGCAGCCGTTACACTCATAGAAAAAGATCAAATTGGCGGAACTTGCCTCAATGCAGGATGTATTCCAACGAAGTCGTTATTGCATTCTGCAGATATGTTAGTGCAAGTTAAAAACAGCAAAAAATTTGGAATTGAATGCGCCGTAGAATCCGTCGATTGGACTGCGGTTTTAAGAAGGAAAGAACAGGTCGTGAAGCAATTAGTCAAAGGCGTTGAAGGGCTGATGAAAAGCAATCAAATCGAAGTGATCAAAGGAACAGCGCGTTTTCTGGATGAGGAGACGTTGGGTGTTACGACGCCGACAGGAGATATACGATTGAAACCGGATAAGATCATTCTGGCGACAGGGTCAATACCCGTCCTTCCGCCAATCAAAGGGCTGGATGACATTTCTTGGCTCGATTACAGCGCTGCGTTACAGTTGGAACAGCTTCCCGCAGAGTTGATCATTATTGGCGGTGGTGTGATCGGGATCGAATTTGCTTCAATCTATCAACGCTTCGGCAGTCAAGTCACGATCGTGGAGGAACAGCCGGAGATTCTACCGGCGATGGATCAGGAATTGGCGGCGCTGCTGCGCAGAAAGCTAACTAAAGAAGGGGTACGTTTCCTATTGGGTAAGCGAGTAGAGGCTGTTCGTCAGAAAGAGCAGCGGGTGACTGTTTCTTTAGGCGAAGAAACGCTAACGGGAGAAAAACTCCTAGTTGCAGTTGGCCGTCGCAGTTACGTTGAGGGTCTTGGGTTAGAGCATACAAAGATTGCGACTCAGCGAGGAAGCATCGTGATCGATGCTAACCTGCAAACAACGCAGGCAAATGTGTACGCGATCGGTGATTGCGTCGGTGAAGTATTATTGGCTCACTATGCCTCAGCACAAGGAGAAGTCGCGGCGGAAAATGCGCTAGGTGCGGATAACGTATTTGAAGGGAAAGACGTTCCTGGCTGTGTGTATTCCGATCCAGAGTTTGCGGGAGTAGGGATGACAGAAGAACAAGCGAGAGAAAAAAAGATCCCGTACGTGGTTGGGAAATTTCCAGTAAAAGCCAGTGGAAAAGCATTGGTGATGGGGCAAATGTATGGTGTTGCTAAAGTAGTGATCCATGCAGAGACGCAAGCACTATTTGGTGTCCATCTGCTCTGCGATCGAGCAACGGATATGATCGCGGAAGCGACGGCATTGCTTCAGAGAAAAGCGACGGCAGAAGATGTGATCGAAACAATCCATCCGCACCCAACAGTTAGTGAAATTTTTCGCGAAGCTGTACTCGCGGCTGATAAAAGAGCAATCCATATACCGAATTAGACAAATAAAAACGTCGAAAGCACTGCTTTCGACGTTTTTGGCATTTTTAGTGTTTAATAGGTTCGACGGCCACGACGTTTGGTTAACCAAGTAACTAGGAAGTAGGCAATCGCTAGCGGAATACCGATCTTAAAGAAGAGGTGCAATAGGCCAGAAAGAATTGGACCAACAATACTTAAAACCAAACTAGCAACTAGGAAAAAGCCGACAACAGCTAAAATTCGTACAACCATAGGATAATCTTTCATCATTTTTCATTCCTTCTTTCCATTTGTTTATATCTTAACCATAGTTTAGCAAAATTTTTTTCCTGTTTCGTCCAACTTAAGACGTATTTATCGGAATCTTTCGGCGGATATGCTACCTTGTAGGCAACAATATAAGAATCTATAGAAAAGAAGGCATTTCATGGAAAGAATCTAATGAGATTTGAGGATTATGATAGAGAGTGACGGATTCCTTGATATTCTAGAGATTCTTTTGTTTAATGAACACAGGAAAATGAACTTATTTTTTATTAGTAATTAATTGGTTAGGAGTAGAAGGATATGCCGAAGTCACGAATTGAAGCTTTTACGGATGCGGTCATCGCGATCATTATGACGTTGTTGGTTTTAGAATTGCATGAGCCGAATGGGTCAGATTGGTCTGCATTTTTACATATGGAGCATAAATTTATCATCTATCTGATCAGCTTTATCAGCCTGGCGATCTATTGGAACAACCACCACCACCTCTTTCAATTGGTTCGAAAAGTAGACGGATGGGTTCTGTGGGCCAACAACTTTTTGATTTTGATGATGACCTTGTTCCCGTATGTCACCGCGTGGGTCGGGGACTACCCCTTTGAATGGGCGCCGAAGGCATTGTTTGGCTTGGTCACTTTAGGGACAGATTTTGCTTATTATTTATTGGTCCGAGCGCTTGTGCGGGTGAATGGGAAAGAGTCTAAAATCGGAAAATTGTTCAAGCATTACCCGAAATTGTATCTCTCCATCACATTAGCGATCGTCGCCTTGGTCTTAGGAAAATTGATTGCACCGATCGCTGTGCTGATCGTCAATGTGCTAATTTTATTAATGTGGTTTATTCCAGAAAAATCGATCGAAGAGACGTTATAAAAGAGATGACAGCAGCCGCTTTTCAGGGTTGCTGTTTTTTTGTATTCAAAAGGGAATAGAAACCGAAAAAAATTTCTTTCTTTTGGCGTATTTTAGGATAGATGTTATTTATTTGAGCGTGCTATAATGAGGGCGAGAAAACGCTTTTCATGATAGCCGCGAGACTACTATTCTGAAAGGCCGTGATGATATGCTAGAGTACCTACCCACAAACGATTTGATCTTTAAGAAAATGCTGACCTCCGAAGATTCCGCGAACATCCTTCGAAATTTTGTCAAAGACCTGTTGGACATTGAATTCAAGACCCTCACGCCAAAAGAAACATACCATATCGATAGTTACAAAAAATCATATGAGCACTTAGAAATTGGGCTGACAGAAGTGGATATATTAGCCGTTGCCGAGGATGGCAGCCAGGCGACGATCGAGTGTCAGATACAGCCTCATCAGTTCTTCCAAGAGCGGACCGTGTTCTACCTGACGGAAGCCTTTCGTGCCCCCTTTGGAAACAGAGAGTCAGAGGATTTTGTCGTGAAAGATAATTTTTCTGCCTTGCGTCCCGCCTATGGCATCAACATTATTGATTTCCACTTGTTTGATAAGGAACAAGACGCCCTGCAAACATACCGCCTACTCAACAAGACGACACAGCGCCCTTTTGTTGGAGGCAAAGGCAAAGAACTGCTGACACTCTGCTTTTTAAGCCTCAAAAACAAGAATATAGAAAAGGATAGTAAAGCGTACCACTGGCAATACTTTTTAAAAACCGGGGAGGCATTGCAAGAAGCGCCTGCCTATATCAAAGAAGCCCAGAAAAAAATCAATTACTTCAAATTAAACGAGGAGGAGAAAACGATGATTACAAGGATCAATAAAGCAAAAGACATCAATGACGCCGTGATCTCATCTGCAAAAGTAGAAGGTTTTGACTACGGACATAAAGAAGGCCTTAGAAAGGGTAGGAAAGAGGGCCAAGCTGAAGGACGCAAAGAAGGACATAAAGAAGGACATAAAGAAGGACATGAAGAAGGGCATAAAGAAGGTAAGGCTGAAGGAGAGCGTAAGATTGCTTTGAATTTACTGGAGATGGGGCTTCCGATAGAAAAAATCTCAGAAGCGACAGGGTTAGAAGTAGAAATCCTACAGCAGTTAAAGTCAGAAAAAACATAACGATATGCGCAATTGTGATAAATGAATAGCAGACGAGAGTCGTATCCCCCGGCATTTTTAGATGTCGGGGGATTTTTCGATTCCAATCAATAGGGGAATCGTTATTTAGTTCGGTTGGATTCTATTCCTCCAAGCATCGTTCTTTTTTTAAAGATTATTCTTGATACCGTTGATAATAATTTTTTGCTTTTTCCAGATGCAGCTGGGAAATTATTTTGTAAAAATGGGTTTCAGAGGTTGGGATCGGATCTAATTGTTCCATTAGGCTATTCAACTCGCGTGAATAGGTGGGATAATCCAAATAGGTATTCACCAGACAGGTGATAAAACGAAATTGTAAAGACAAGTATAAGTCGTCTGCCTTGGCGATAGCATCGCCATACAGCAGCAACACAGCTACGGCCTCAGAAATGTCATGGATCATTAATAACCATTGAATCCGGTTAAAATAGAGATCGCCGATTTCTTTATAATAGATGTTAGAATCGAATGCTTCGTATTTAGCTAATGCATCAACCAGCCGGTTATAAAGCTGCGCCTCCTCTGCCTTCTCCTTCTCAGAAAACGAAAGAAGAATCAACTTCCCTAATTTGATCTCCTTTAACGTCCACATCTTCGTGTTGTCTAGATATACACGAATCTCCGAAAACGGTGCTCGCGAAAACTTATAAAAATTTGTGTTCGTGATCAGTACCAGCAAGTAAGCCTTGAGCGCCAAATACCGCATTTCTGTATGAGGATGCTGCTTATAGTTTTCGAAGAGGTCATAAAGGGCTTCGAATTCCCCGTGTTTATACAAACGGTCAATCTCAAGGTCTAAAAGCTTCTCTTCATTTTTTCACGGCTGTCTCTAAAATAATCAAATTCAGTTTGACTGATTCCAAGATTATTCAAAAAGCCTTGGAATTTCGAGACTTCCACAGAATGTTTCCCAGCCTCAAAATCACTATAAAAGGTTTTAGAAGCAATGCCGGTATAGACTTCCTTTTGAGTAAGGCCTTTTTGTTTCCGAATGTCTTTTATGATTTTTCCCCTCATACTGTCTCCCTCCGCCGATTCCTGTATACAGGAATTATACTGGTTTTTCGTCTTTTTTTGCATGCTATAGTATAAAAAAAGTAATCAGGAGGCAATTCAAATGGATAAATCATACAAAAAATACCTTAAATTAATCGGTGCAGCCGTGGCACTGACCGGGGTCATCAGCCTATTTTCAGCTGTAGGGATCGTGTTCAACTTGAACGATAACGGCAACATTGTCTGCCAGATAATGGCCTTTTTGATCTGCGGAGTCGCAAGTGTCCTTTATATGAAGAAAAAAGAGCCAACCTTGCGCGCCTTTGGGTTTCAAAAACCGCAGCTAAACAAAAGAATGCTTCTTTTTATGACTGTGATCGTGTTGATCCAACCGGGCCTCTTCGGTGTGAATCATCAATTGCCGCTGTCAACGATGGCTTTGATCATGGTGCAGATGCTGCTGGTTGGATTTGTGGAAGAAACAGTCTTTCGCGGAATCTTTCTATATGTCTTAAGAAACCAATCGCCAAAAGTTTTTCTTCTTGTTTCTAGTCTCGTTTTCGGAGTGCTGCACATGGCAAGTAGTTTGAATCCTGAAACTGCGAGCATCTTAGTCGGGTTACAAATCATCAATGCTCTGCTGTTAGGCCTTGTCTTTTCTCTAATCTACTATACGCAGCGCTCAATCTACACAGTGATTCTTTTTCACGGTGCTTTCAATGTGTTAGCGACGCTTTCTAACGCAGGATCGATCGAGAAAAATATCACTGCCGTACTACTTTTAAGCCTTTGTTATGGCGTATTTTTACTCTATTTCAGCAGAGGGATTGCACCAATAGCGAACTTAAAAAGTAGCCATTAAACAATACTATTGAGAAGCCTAGCAGATTTTTTCTGCTAGGCTTCATTTAGCAAGATGTAAATAAAAGCAGCTCGCGGTGAGTACCGTCGTCACGGATCGTGCTCTTGCAACCAGTGGTTGACAAGGGCAATGACCAATCCCACGAAGAGCGGTGCTAAGATGTAGCGGATCAGCTCCTTCAAAGGCCTCACCTCCTTCCGCTAGTGAGAAGGGGTGACGACAGTTGGTTGTTTTCCTACGCAATTTATTTGGTTTTCAAAGAACGAACGAGGGATCACTGACCTTGATCCGGCACGTTTTCTTGTTTCCGATGGATTAGACGTTTCCATAGGTTTTCCCGCGGCTTCTTCTTCGACTCCTGCGCTTGGTTGGACGAGGGAGCGGATTCGGAATGAAGGCTGACAGCTTCTTCACTACAGCTTGTGCTTTGGGTTTCGGTTGGTGCTTGTTTTTTTATTAATGACGGTTGGTCGTCTGCTGTAGCGGCTGCCAGCGAGACCTTCGGAAAATTGATCGGGTTTGTCTTTATCGGAACCAAGGCGGTTTCAATGGCGCGCTCCACAAGGGGCAAGGAGAAGCAGCCTGTTTTTTCCTCCAGTGTTGGTTTTTGGTTGAGGTCTTCGTTTAGGTTCTCGCCTTCGAAGATCTTCACGCGTTTTTTTGTCACAAGTTTGCCTGTAAGTACGGTATCGAATTGCTTCACACCGTCGATTTCAAAAATATCCAGTGACGTTAATAGTTCGCAGGCGGCTTTCATTTCTTGCGGAGTTAAGTTTTTATCCACGTCTGTGTAGCGCCAGTTGAAGGGTTTGCCGTTGCCATCGGCAAAGGTCGTGACTAAGTCGGTTCGTTCGTTGGTCATGGTTGGTTGTCCTTTCTTTTCTAATTTTGCGTAGGTAGGTTAATTAATAGTTAGTTTCACGTTTCGGTGGTTTCTTTTTTTTCGTTTGCTTCGGTTTCTTCATTGGGACGGACAGGGGATAAAAGGGAACGGATAAGGGACGAAGCTTTTTCCATAAAGTTGCGGACGGGGAACAGCTTCAGTCGCAGCGCCCGAAATTCGGGTGCCATGAAATAGTCCGCAAAGTAATGGAAGAAACGCTTCATGGTACGAGTGGCTTTCGTGTGCAGAAACAAGTGACGAACGAGATCCTTGAGGAACCCTTTGAATTCCTGTGCGCCCAATTGTTGGCGGACCTTTGTGGCTAAAATGTATTGGATCGCGGTGCTGCTGTTTTGTGTCAGTTGATAAAAACGGGTGATGCGGGTTTCTAACGTCGATGCTTGTAAATGAAATAATTGGCTCTGGTTCAAAGTGATTTTTTGTTCTCTCATGGATCTCGTCCTCCTTTTATCGTTGAGAGGAGGGCGGAAAACTCCGCAACTCCTCAATGGTTATTAGTTAAAAAATCGGTGTTTCGATGGTTTCGACGTACTCGGCACTTTCCACCGTGTCGAATAAAACGACGTTGTCCTTCTTAAATAGCTTCAATCCAGCGAAGCGTTCCAACAGTCCTTTGACTTCACTGGGCTGCTTCGTCGTATCGGGATTGGCGTAGCTCCACGAATGGTTCTTGCCTTCACTGGTTTTGAAAATCGCAACTAATTTGGTCATATTTTCTCCTCCTCCTATTTCACGTATCGACTTTGGCTAGTCAAGATCACGCAGTCAAATTCACTGTTCTCTGGGGCAAAGGCGGTCATGATCTCACCTAATTCTAAAATGGCTTCTTCCGTTGGGTCGTCGATCACATTTTGAAAGTTCACTCGTTTCATCTTTTCTAATCCTTGGTCGATCTGTACTTGTACTTTTTTTCCTAATGGTTGAATCATGTTTGTTCCTCCGTTTTCTTTTTTTTTGGTTCCGGCCGGTGACTAAAAGATAGCGGATTCAAAAAAATAAGGCAAACGGCAAATTTGCCGTTTATCCCCCAAATTTGCAGATTTGAAACGGTCCAATGCGGGTTCCAGCGTTTAAACTGGTAAATTTTGGGGGGGGTTGGTAAATTTGCCAGTTGACAAGGTGAAGCAAACGTTGCGAAAATAGAGGATTTTCCCTTGTAAAAAAGTAAGACAAGGCGTGCTCGTCTAAACCAAATTGGCAGATTCATCTGTGGGGGCTTCGGTCTAACCTGTCAATCCTCCAAACAAATTCTTCATTAAAGCGTTTCCTATGGTAAACTATTCCAAGAATGTATCTTATACAAGAGGTTCAAGGAGGGTATCAATGTTAGAAGCGATTATTTTCGATATGGATGGTGTATTGGTTGATTCTGAATATACGTATTTCCAAAGTAAATCACAGATTTTAAAAGAAGCGGGCCACGAGGTGGAGGAGAGTTACCATTTTCAGTTCATGGGAACGACGAGCGACTATATGTGGGAGCAAATGAAACAAGAATTTTCATTGCCGTTGTCGGTACCGGAATATGTGGAACAGATGACCGCGCTGCGTCAAGAGATGATCCAGCGAGATGGCGTACAGGTGATTCCTCATGTTCAAGCGTTCGTGAAGCGTTTGTATGAGGGCGGCTTGAAATTGGCGGTGGCGTCGTCTTCTTCATTGGCGGAAATCAAAAAGAACTTAGTGGAGATCGGCTTGTCGGAGTATTTTTCAGAGGTCGTCAGCACAGAGGAAGTTACCCATTCGAAGCCGGCACCCGATGTGTATTTAGCAGCAGCGGAACGTATCGGGATTCGCCCTGAACATTGTTTAGGGATCGAAGACACAAAGAATGGAACGGGTGCAGTTCGTAATGCAGGGATGGTCTGTGTAGGATTCGCGAATCCAGCGTTTCCAAAGCAGGATTTGGCTCATGCGGATGTCGTTGTCTCTTCATTTGAGACCGAAGATGCCGCGTCATTGGCGAAAATCTACGAAGAAGTGAGGGCGCAGGATGCCTAGAGCAGCAATCTCCAGCAAAGCTTTTTTGATAGAGGGCGGCTGCAATGCCTGCGGGCTGCAAAACACGGAGACCTTCACGATCCATTTTGAAGACCAGCGTTCCGCAATAGTGGACCAGTTAGATGTTCCCTCGTTAGTCCACGCGATCGCGCTAAAAAATGGCTGGCGGGAGGCGATCATTCCTGTAGGAATCAGTGAAGAAGAGGTCGTTTTGAAAAAGGGTGCGCAGGTAGTAAAGCCTAAAATCCTTGGGGATCAGATCCTTTATCAGGCGCAGGGTCAGCGCATCCAAACCAAGCAGCGCTTCGAACAGACGGAAGCTTTATTTGAGCAGGTCAATCAGATTTTGACACAGCTTTTTGGAATCGAACCTTATGAGATTAGACTAGCGGTCGACTAGTTCGCTACGTGTATTTTAAAACAGGCAGGATGTGGTTCGTTGAAAAGAGGTAAGGGCACCTCTTTCTTCATTGATGCCAAACCCGGCTGTTAGATACAAGGAATATGGATAATGAGTGGCTATTGCCGCTAAAAGAGAACTGTTTCAAAGCAATCAGATGCTTTGAAACAGTTCTTCTAATTTTTCCTTTTGGATTTTTTGGATTAATCGGTCCGCATTGTTTACGTTCTTTTCCTGTAAAGCGGGGTCCCATATTAAAAATTTGGCTACCGGCGAGTTTTTTCTATGGGTCAGCTTGTCGATCGGAAAATCTGAGAGTATCAGGTCAATGTCACGGTTTTGAGTTTTATATTCGATCTTTCCTCCATTGAGCTGCTTCAGCTCTTCTTTCCAATTAAGAACTTCGATAGGACCATTTTTTGACAGAAGCAAGATCTTAATTGTAGGCAAGTATTTTTTTATGATGCATTTAAAAAAGGACAGCACTCTATAAGTGAACAAGGGGTCTAAAAAAATAGTTCTATATTTTGAATAATTGGTCGCACATCTATCCAAGACCCAAGATAAAAGCGTATGAATGGACTCATTGTTAGGGTCTTGTTTCTCCAAAAGAGCCGGGCTGATCGTCGTATTGGTCCTAAAAAGAGTAAATCGAATGAACAGAGACAAAAAATGATGCTGAATGTCGTTTCTATCTGTTCGGCTTACTTGTTTAGAAAGGGACTTTTGAACAAGGTGCAAGAAAAAATCGGATATTTCTATGTACTGTTTATTGCTAGTGATCACTGAAGGCTCGTCCGTATTGCCAGTCGTATCGACGGCCAACGAAAGAAGGCTATATAAGTAAACAGCTTCCTTTTCAAAATCAACTGTTGTTTGTTGAAATTGTATGAAATGTGGCCGGATTATGGTTTTTTTAAAGGTATCAAAAGTTATCTGCGGATTCGAAATTTCATAGATAGATGGCGGCAGATCCTGAATGAAATGCCCTTTGCGAATCCTCAAGGTAGAAATCTCAATAATGTTTATTACATGTAAGTAATCAATCTCGTTTAGCCAAGGAAGATGCTGCTTCAATCGGTCAAATAAGCGAGTATTTACAGAACTGCGGGTCATAGATTGAATGAACAAAGTCTCATCGAACAGCTCCCATTGCAACCGTTCGAAAAAGAATCGGAGGATAAATTCCTGTCCTTCCAAAGGCCTTTGTTTGAAAAAATTCAAGGATAGATTGTAATGGGACAATAGCTTTTTTAATTTTTCAATGGCACGTTGAACCGTACGGACACTAAAATTCACTCTATGTGAAAAAGCGGTAAGATTATCGAAGCGATCATAAAATAATTCTTCTAACAGTTTGTATTCAATACTGGATTTTAAAAATGAGTTGTGTATCTTGCTTAGAGAAAACTCCTCGTGAAAGTGGACAAGGCATCCTTTAGAAGAGGCCTGAAACTCGAACTCTGGATATGTTTGGCTTAGCGCGTGCAAGGATTCATACAATTTGTTTAAATAAGTCCCGGATAGATGCAAGTGGTCCATGATTTCTTTATTCGAATGAGCCTGTTTTTGACTAGACAGAACATAATTCAATAGGTTTAACGTGGCTTTTTGCTCACGATTTAAAAAGTAGTCATCCATTGATTTCTCCATCACTCTAATAAAATTTTAACAAATATAACATAGTAGATCATTATGTCACAATTAAATTGCTTACTTTTAGCGCCCTGCTAGCGGGAATCAATGGGGTATTTTTCGCTTAGTTTTTAGGCGAGTTTAGAGTTAGTGACGTGAACTATGACATTTTTTTCATTTTTTCGCCTTTTTTTTGGCGTAACGGGAAGCGGTCCTCACTGTATAATTAAGAAAATATTTCACCGAATCACTGTTTCTGATGGGGAGCGCTAAAGGGGAAAAGATGGAAAGAGGGATAAACATGAAGAAGAGTGTCAAACTAATTATAATCGTACTGCTTTTACAAGGCGTGTATCCGATACAAACTGTATGGGGAGCTGCAACAGATGAATCAACGACTCCGACGGTCGGAGCCTATGTTGAAAGTGATCCTTCTTTATCAGAGAGGGATGCAACGAGTAACAGAGCGGAACCTATAGATTCTTGGATGCCGGATAAAAATCTCCAAAATTACATTGCTCAAACATTGAATTTAAGTGATCCGAATCAGATAACCAAAGACCTTCTTGCTTCCTCAGAAATTGATTTCGAAGCCAGTTCCACCGCAAATCCGTATTACTCGATAAGAAATTTTGAAGGCCTGCAATATTCTTCTGATGTTCAAATAAGTGGCTACACGTCGCTTTTATTTGCCGATAACAACTATCTATCGAATTCTGCGTTGGTAAGTAAGACCTCACTTGTAGTAGATGGTGATCTTACAACCCTTTTTCCTAATGGATTAGATGCGGTATTCACCTCACAATTCAAAAGTATTTCAATCGATCCACATAATGTATACAATCGGAACCTTACAATTAATTTGAATGAAACTAATTATAAGAATTTTTTTATCAGCTATGAAGACTTAGGACTGACGGATTTTAGATCTGGGATCGATTACAGCAACTTATATATTAGTATGCCGACAGACACGTTGAGCTATACAGGGATTCCTGCGATGGACGGAATAACTTTTACTCTGACGAATACCAATGTTGATTACGACAACTTGGCAGGACAGCATTTCGAGAATACAAGTGAAGCTACACATTTTCCAGATGGACCATACATTCAAACAAATTTATCCAGCGGTTCTGTTTCAGGAATCCTTAATCACATACTGACAGTCAATTTCAAACCTTATGGTGTTGCCGGCGGGGACGTTACTGTAAAGTATCAGGATACGGAAGGAAATCAGATTGTACCCGATGAAACGAAGTCTGGGGACATTGGAGAAGCATACACAACGGAACAAAAAGTGATTGACGGGTACACATTCAAAGAAGTTCAAGGAAGTCCGACTGGCGTATTCAGCGACCAGCCGCAAACAGTCACCTATGTTTATTCTAAGAACCCCGTGAAGGGTGCCGATGTAAAAGTAAACTATGTCGATACGGCGGGGACTCAAATTGCGGGTGTTTCGAATGAAACATTATCTGGGAATATCGGGGAAACATATACGACGGAACAAAAGGCGATCGACAGGTACAAATTTAAAGAGGTTCAAGGAAATGCAAAGGGTGTCTTCACGTCAGAACCGCAAACAGTCACGTACATTTATACGAAAAATACACCGACACCTGTGAAACCGGATCAAGCTCAGAAGGTCACTGTGAACTACGTGGATGACTCTGGAAAAGCAGTGGCTGACGCCATTCTATTGTCAGGAAAAATCAATGAGGCCTACACGTCAGAAGCTAAAAAAATT
>Ga0160505_100118_pt1 | contig 59487 bp, 37 predicted proteins | sample DIDeMG_FD_108225 | JGI IMG/M metagenome (GOLD analysis project Ga0160505, IMG submission 108225) | Enriched chicken feces microbial communities from UW Madison campus, WI, USA - DID2874_E49_Stillage MG | ecosystem: Host-associated > Birds > Digestive system > Large intestine > Fecal ... | reverse complement strand
TGTGTAAATTTTTTCTTGAGTTGGAAGTGTTGTTAGGTGGTTGGAATTAGTAACGGGATTTTGCGAATTGGAATTGGAAATCTCAGGCTTCTCAGAGCAAACATGTTTGTTTGGCACTGAAATCGAGTATCATTTGGGTTTATTGAAAGCTCTCTTCTTTTCTTCTTCTTCTCTTTTTCTTTAACAGTATCCGGTTAATTTTCTTTTTTCTTACTGATTAGACTCCGCTGGCTCTTCTCTATCGTCCTTGTTCGCTGTAGACATTGTCTCCATTTCCTATATCGTATCACATTAATGGCTGCGAAATCTCCTGTTTGTCCAAATCAAACACCAAAGAATTTCCGATTAGTGCATGCTCCGTAGACGTTCATTCTCCTCCTCCAACTGCTGGAGTCGTTTCTTAGCTTGTTCGTTATCGTGTACTCGTGCTTCTCTCTCGACTTTCCAACGATTGGTAAGCTCTTCTATGCGCATATTCAACGCATTGGTCAGCTTGGTCTGAGATTGCTGAAGCTGCTTCTCTAAAGTAGAGATTTTTCGCTGCAACTTACTTACCTCAACATCTGGACTCTTATTCTCCGTCTCGTTCTCCTTGAGAAGTAATCGGATGTGGTCATTCACAATCGTTTCTACTGCCCTGGCAAAATAGTCAAAGACAGACTTGTGAGTGTCTCTGAGAGTAGCAAAGTCCCCAGAATCAGCTAATACCACCTTCTGTGCAGCAGCTTCCGCAAGGGTGTTGATCTTCAACTTGGGTCCTTCAAGGGACGAGTCATCTGCGATCTTGTTAAACGACTTGAAGAGTCGCTGGAACTCCCATACATCCAAGCGGAACATGCTTTCAAAGTGCTGCCTGTCGATGCCCAGCTGGGAGTTTCCAGATTCACTTGCTGCAGATGCCGTCAATTTGTCGGTCAACCGATCAACGGCTCCTTGCAAAGACGTTTTATCCTTGGAGAGGGAGTCCACCTGCCAGGCGAGCTTCATTTTCTCTGACGTGAGCACACGCTGCTTTTCAATGGCGACCTCAAGCTCGTGTTGGATATTTTCGAGCCCAGTTTGCTCTGCTCGTAGACTCATGATGTCCCTTTTCCTGTTATTGAGCTGGTTCGTCAAAGATGTGACTGTGCCGGCAGACGTCTCTTTAAAGCGCTCAAACTCATTGGCCATGTCGTCATGAAGTCGCTGCAAGTTCTCAAAGTCCCTTTGTAACAATAAATAGCGTTCACGGTCTCTCAGACTGGTATACACTGATGGATCACTGAGATCAGATAACGAACCTTTCCGACTCAGGTCCTTGAATTCGTTGACTTCTCGTTGTAGCTGATTTATCATCACCTGGTAGTCTTGAAGCTTGTCGTCCACCACTCTATTTAAAGATGAGAGCCTTTGGTTTTCTTTCTGGAGCTGCTCGAACTCAGAAGAGGCTGAGTGGTCCTTAAGTTGGTCGTACTTCTCTTTGAGCAGCAGATAGTCCAGTTTCCACTTGGAAATTTCGTGGAGCTGCTCACGCAACATCTTCTCTGCGCTGGAGTTATCTTTTTTGTAGTCTTCATACTCCGACTTGAGGTCTTGCATGGCTCTGTGGTGTTCATCAGAAGTCCCCTTGCTTAAATCCTCAATCTTGTCTTTTAGAGTACTCAATGCATTTTCGAGAAAAATTGCAGGTTCCTTTCCTGGATCGATATCCACAGAAGTGCCCAACGAGCCCAAGAGATCAGAAACCCCAAACGCCAACTCATGGAGCCTATGATCTAGATCCATCACGCGCCTATCAGCATCATGCCATTTCCCCTGGAACTCCTCTAAGCTCGCATACAAGTCCTCCACTAAAGCACACATATCTGCGTGTTCTTGTTCTAAAGTCGATAAAGATTTCTTGGAGAAACTTCCCAGAAGTTCTTCTAGGTCGCCCACGTCGATCTGGTGGCGGTCAATAAGCTCCTGTAGAAACTTTTCGTAGAGCTTGAGCTGGATCTTGCAGTTAGTTAGCTCTCTGGTCACGTCCTCCAATCTCTTGGCTGAAGATGTTTCAGCAATAGAGTTCTGCGTCACCACACGCTTGCTAAGCAAACTGGAATGGCGTAATGAGCCTGGTTGGGTCGGATTGGCGGAGAATTTGCGCCAGGGCGAAAGTTTTGCAGAGCCGTTGACAACTTTGTTCTCGATGGAGATGTCCAAATCGAACTGAGCTCTGGTATCGTCAGCAAACGACGAGTCTTGGAAGTTGGTCACTTCGTCGTCACTAGAGAGCGGCTCGTCCACGCGTGGGGGCGACTCAAATGGCGAATATGTGTTGGCGGAGGAGTTTGGGCGGTTCTGGCGAAGGCCAAACTCTGGAGACCTAGTAGGTGGTGGAGATTGAGAAAACAGTGGTGATTTGCCACGGTTTTCACCAGCACTTGGTGTAGAGGATCTGCTGGGTATTCTTTCAGCAGAGCTGGACTTATCAAACTCGAGATCGTCAGGAATTCCGCTGGGAAAGTCTACAGATCGAGATGGGTCGGTGATAAACAGAGAAGATTCGTTCAGATCGTCAAGGTCATTGGAATCGAGCAACTTGGGCAGTCTAGCGTGATATAGGACGGTATGTGACGGCGAATGTGGCGGAGACGGCGGCTGTGACAGCATTGACGGCGACGTGGCGCCAGCGTACGATCCAGCCATGTATTAGCTAGTGTTTTGGGTCTGATTGTTGTATGTAGGGTGTTTAGACGAGACACGTCAGGAATCTGAAACTGGAGGAAAGGAAGAAACAGAGGGAGGATGGAGGGAATGATAGGAGGGGAGAAATAAAGATGAGAGAAAGAGACAAATCTTTGGGTTTTGGATTGAGAGATGTAATTAGTTGGTTGAAATGGTGTGTGGGATGCGGAGTATGATTAATTGGTGTAGGTTTGTAGGTGGAGATGGAAGGTGAGAAGAGTATGAGGTAAACGGACCGAATTTTTAAGGAAAAACAGAGATTGAGATGTGAGTAAAGAGAATTATAGTCCTAGACGGACTAGAAATATGAGAAATACGTAATTTTGATATGTGAGAATGAAACTATGGATATGCTCAAGTTTGTTTAAAATTTACATGGGTACAACTGAACTTGTAGGGCTAGATATGCTACGAATGTAAAATTTTGTTCCGAATATATTCAGATGTCTGAAGTTGTTGGGTTGCTGGTTTAAAGAATTGGAATCTAATATTCTGGGTAGAGGGAAGCCTCTGGTTTATGTACGAAGACACTAAATTGATCAAATAAGCAGTGTAATATTGCTGGCATGAAAAAAAAAATAACTACTCTAGTGATTTGACCCTTAGAAGTATAATCAGAGTAAAGTAACTGTCTGCAATCAGAAGGGTATTGGAATTGATTGGATATCTGGATTCAAACTGGGCCTTTGATTATATCACGAATAATTAAGCCGAATACACAGAAAGATGCCAACAGTTGAAAATGACAGTTTCCAGTCCTACAAGAATTTGTCTTCTTCTTAATAATTGCTATTTTCACAGCATCCTGTCTTCCTTGTTCCCTTCTTTCCTACAATGCAACCAATACTCTACACCGGTGTCTTGAATCTTCATTTCTATCTAGTTGGCCATCTCCGTATCTTCCTCTTCTTCCTCTTCATCATCCTCTTGCGCGTACTGGATGGCTTCCTGTAACAACTCCTCGGGAACAAACTCATGCTTTCCACCCGTCTCCTCAAGCGAACACCACGAGATCTCCAACTCATAGTCTTTGTCCTTGTTATCCTCGTGTGCCTGGTGGATGATTCTGGCCGCCTGCTTAACTGCCTCTCTCACCGTCAATTCCTCAAAGTTCAACTTCTCCAACTCAGACTTGGCTGTCTGTCTACCCTTACCAGTGGCTGCTCCAGTGTAGCCCCAGTAAGCTCCGCTGGGCTCAATCATGTACAAATGGGGCCCGTTGTCGTCCACACCGCCGACAATGGAAACAATGCCAAACGGACGCACAGAGTTGTAACATGTATAGTTCTGGACGTAGAGTCCCAATCTGTCCATGAGATGGGGCAACGACACCGGAGTTTTGTAAGTGGATCTGAACGACAGCGCCTCATCTCTGCCACGGTTGACAAAGTGTCTTCCGTCCGGCAACAACCCTGAGTACGCCACGCCAATGTGTCTGTCGATGGTTTGTATTCTCTTATTCTTTCCTGGGACAAGTAACTTGGAGTTTATGATCTTTTCCACGGCCAACACCACGCCATCTTTAGCCTTGATACCGATGGATGTACCTCCGTTTTCCACGGCCTTCATGGCATACTCCACCTGGAAGTTTCTGCCGTCTGAATGTTAGTAGGTGAATAGTTTAATTGTACTGATAAAAACTGGACATACCTGGCGAGAACACACTGTTCGATAAATCGTATCCGGTACCTATAGAAGTCTGGGGTTAGTAAAAATTGGAGATTGGGAAGATTGGTGGACATACCATTTGGAGAACGGATGTTTGAAGGTGGAGGACAATTGGTAGTTTGGAGATCGCCACTTTGGTTTTGTAGGTCACGTGATCCAGAAGTTCATGGGTGAAGATGGTTATAGGTGAATACAATTAAAGTGGGTCAAAAGTTTAATTTCGGTGTTTAATGGAGGTTTGGTGTTAATGGATAATTGAGTGAATGTGGAAAGTTCGGTGGAACTTAAATGAAGATTTGGCTGGTATTTCTCACAGCGTTCAATCGTGGAAATTGAGGAGCTTGCAAATGTTTACTAAAGGTTCATATCTTCATGGTACAGTTGTTCTCTTTTAATCTCAACAGCTTGAAGATATGAAATTGGATCGAAACTGTCCAAGAATTGATAATTGCTTCATATGGTAGTTTTCTCTTATTTTCTTTCGTTGTCATTTCTTTCATTTTAGATACTTAACCGTGAGAATCATCACCCAAAGATTAATCTTTCTACATCATGGTGTACACCTTAGAATTAGCACCCAATCTGAAAAGTGAACTAGAACATAAATAATTGACCAGGTCATACTAGAGATTCCTCCTTTCAACTCTAATTTTCAACATTTTTTTGTTTCCACCATTTCCATTCAAATTGATGATATCTTACTTCCATCTTTCTGCAGTCCCAACTACACCTTCATCATGTGGGAATTCAAATGGCCCTGGATCGGGGTGGCCGTATGTATTTCCTGAACATCTAATATCGATTTCTTGAACCTTCTGTCGATTAGAATTATATCCCCTTTTCTTTTTCCTGCCCGTTTTCGCTTGCTAACTCCAGATTCCATGTCTCTTGATTGCTGGTATAGGCTATCCATCCCATTATTTCGTTTTCCGCCATCATATGGACCCAGCAGCTCAAATTAGATACCAAGTATATCTCACAATGGTGTGGATATCGTACTATTTGGCTATTGTGGTAATGCCTGGTCGTCCACCTGCCAACTATAAGGTGCCCAAGCACCACTGGAAGAAATGGTGCAAAAAATGTGAAAACTACAAGCCCGAGAGAGCTCACCACTGTCGGAAATGTGATAGCTGCATTTTGGCAATGGACCATCATTGTCCATGGACAAATAATTGCGTTGGCCACGGAAACATGCCCCATTTCATCAGGTTTCTAGTGTGGGTCATTTTCACCACCGGACTCACCCTCTACGAGTTGCTGAAGCGCGTTATCAGCTATTACTACAACTCAGACCTTCCCGCATACCTTATACGAAAGTCGGAAATGGTCACAGTGATTGCGTGCTGGCCATTGGACGCTTTTGTCTTCTTTGCGATCATTGTGCTCTTTATCAAATGCATGATCCACCTTTGGAGCGGAAAAACACAGATTGAGACATGGGAAATGGAGCGAATCGAATCTCAATTCCATACGGAGCGTCTTTGGTTGAAGATCAGAAACAACTATAGATTGGTGCACGGGAAAGAAATGCCTAAGCTTACGTCCTGGAACCTCACCACAAATCAGTATGAAGAGCTCATGGAGATGGATGAAATAGAACAGGAACAAGATATTGACCAATCAGAACGTCAACCTCTAGACCCAGACGGAGTTGTTCCTCTTACTTTTACTCCCGACGACCTTATCTTTCCGTACGATTTGGGACCATGGAAAAACATCACCAACGCACTTGGAAGCCCATGGACGTGGCCCATGCCATGGGGAAGAGCAAAGGGGAACGGTTACGAGTATGCTACAAATGAAGATGACGACCAATTGGGCTTACCATGGCCCCCAGATGGAGGAAACGTGGAGTTCCAAGGTCGAGAGTTTTCTGACGAAGAATTGCGTCAAATGGACATAAGACTCATCAGAAAGCATTTGGATCCTCGGAGCAACATGTCTCGTAATCAGTGGATCAACGATATGGGAGAAACGCTCAATGATTACGGAGTCGACGTGGAGGCAGAAGAAGAAGGTGGATTGGCCGAATAAGACCCGAATAAGACTACAATTTAAATATAAAAAACAACGATTGTATTAAGTCGAGCATTTGATTTCGTGAATCATAAAAATTAATCGTCTGAGGGGATAGACAACACTAAAATTAAACGTCAGAGTGGGCAGCTTCGGACTTTCCAACGTTCTCGTCGCTGGAAGCAGACTGGGACATCAACTTGTGATCAGTCTCCATGTGCTGCAGCTGAAGCTTTTCGGCCAAATCCTTGTCTGACAACAAAGGAACAGTAGGCTGCCACTTGGAAGTCTTCCAAGCTGGAATGCCTTCTTCCCAGATCTGGGCGATCTCCTCCAAACGCTTACCCTTGGTTTCTGGGAAGAAGAAGTACACATGCACGAACATACAAGCACAGAAGACAGCGTAAATGATGTAGGTCTTCCAGGAGATATTTCTGAAAGATGAAGGTGTGAACATGGCAATGGCGAAATTGAAGATCCAGTTAGCAGCAGTTGAAATACTGGCACCTCTCTGTCTGGACTGGGAGTCACCCCAAACTTCGGAACAGTACACCCAAATTCCCACACCCCAACTGGATGCAAAGGAAGCGACGAAAAGGTAACAACAAGCGATCACACCCTTGGCAGCAGCCTTGTGCTTGTCTGGGATGGTGATTCTCACGGTATCATTATCTGGGTTGATATAAGGAACAGAATAGGTAGCCAAAATGCCTGCAACACCAAATTGCCAAGCCATCATGGCAGCAGCACCAAACAACAACATCTTTCTCCTACCCACCTTGTCCAACAACCACAAGGAAGGAGCGGTGACGGCACAGTTGATAATGTATTGGATAAGGGAAGGAATCAAGTTGGTGTTTCCCTCGTAACCAGCCATGTTGAAAATGTAGACAATATAGTACATCATAACGTTCATACCAGTCAATTGTTGCCAAATCTGGGCAAAAATAGCCGTAATGGTTCTCTTTCTGTACTTCTTGGAGAAGAGATCAGCGTAGGTAAAATTCTTAGCGGATTCGTCAAGCAACAACTGTTCTTTAATCTCAGACATTTCGATCTGGACATCAGGGTCCTCTTTGTTACCCTTGGCCTGAATTCTTGCGACAATGAACTCAGCTTCATCCCAGTAACCCTGCTTGGCCAACCATCTTGGAGACTCGGGAATGAAGAAAAGACCGGTAAGCAAAATAAGACCAGGAACAATCTGGATACCCCATGACACTCTAAAAGATGCCTTACCATTGACATGCGACATACCATAACCAATAAGGAACATAATGAAGATACCAAAGGTCACAGAGAACTGGAAAATACCACCAATGAGACCTCTGATTTTTCTTGGAGCCAATTCAGAACCGTAGACTGGAGCTACAGAAGAGCCGAAACCGATACCACCTCCAGAAATGATACGACCAATGATCAACTGAGCTCTATTCTGAGAGGAACACTGAATAGCAGCACCGATGCACCAAAGCAAACCACAAATAAACAAAGAAGCACGTCTGCCAAAAGGTTCTGAAACAAACGAAGAAGCAATAGAACCAAAGAATGATCCCAAACTCATGGAAGCAGTGATAAATCCTTGCATAGTTGAGCTTGGATGGTGAAAGAATTTCAAGTAAGGTGGCTGACCGATAAACACCGACATCGATGAGATATCGAAACCAAACATCATACCAGAGATACATGCGATTGACGCAATAAAGTAAACATTGTATGTGTTTGGAGTCTTGTCTAGAAAGTTTCTAAACTTCAAAGCCGGGATGACAAATTTGTCCTCGAAAGCCATGGTTGCAAATTATTAAGTGCGAACACGATATGTGAGTGTAAAAGTAATGATAGAAAATGATGAGGAACAAACCAGACCTTGGGGGAATAGACCGCTCTATATAGTTGGCAAAAATTCGGAGAAAACCCAACTGGGACAGGTAGGAACAGGCTTCATTTCTCCATTTCTCCAGTTAGTAATCTTGTTGAATGCCTCACCACGACATGCATATCTGGGGTGCATTGCTGGGGTGACCTTCGGCAGGTCAAAGTTTCTCCGTCAAACGTTATAGGCCATGACGTGTGGCACCATTTTGACGTTCTAGCCCCGTTGACCAATAATTTAGTGCCGTTTAGGTTTCACAACCATCCTTATTTTGCCACTTCTCCGTTCGATCGTACATTGCAACATGGTACAACATGAAATCATGCATGACTTCGGCCGTAAAGGTGATGGAGATGAGAGGTGTAAAATACCTCAACCCTTCTTTTGAGCCCTGTAGAAAATGTCAGAATCCTCCATTTCCCCGATCGTCTATGACCCATACACCTCATCACATACCCCATGCCCCAGACCCCAACTCTATACCCCATTTTACCCCATACCCTCTTGATTAAAAAAAAAAATAATAGAATATAATCCCGGAAAATAAAAATGCATCTTTCGATAGGAAGTGGCCCCGAAATGCAATGCACCAAATATCCGAAGGATCCGGAGCATCTGTCCGGATAATCTCAGGTGTCATATGCACATATGCCAATCACACAGGCTGTCAGTGTCCGGGTCGGTGGCCTGAATTCTCCAAATATGGCACCACCATCGCTCAAGTTATGTCGGGGTTCTCAACGCCCCCTCGACCTTCCCCACTTTTTTTGTGACAAGTTGGTGGAGTACCTTCAGAAATTAACAAAGTTGCAGTTGGTTGCTCTTTGACCTTTTCGCACACGATATGTTAGGTACCTATGCATGCGCACTAAGTTAGCCAGTTAAGTAGATTATTGTTTATTAGTAATGAAATACAAATAAATCAAGAAAACTTTTTTTTTCATTTTCTATTTAGTTCCATCTCGCCGGATTAAATTTCTACGACACAAGCTCCTTGGGCTGGCTTAGATACGACAATAGCTGCACTCAACGTATCTGCAGTTATTCCGGGGAAGTGCGTCTGGTAGTATTCACTGCGAAGAGCATTCACCAACTGGGGCAACCGTTCAACTGTAGTGAGATGTACGATAGACCCGCCAAATCCTGCGCCGGTGACTCTGGACCCGTAAGCGCCGTTTTTTCCGGCGATTTTACAAATGTCGTCACACCCAGGTGCAGACGCATTATTGTAATCTCTAGTGGATACTTGCGATTCGTTCATAAGCTTTCCGAGTGCTTGGAGGTATTTCTCCGAGTTACCATCGAAGTTTCGGGCCAACTGAATCACTTGGAGTACACGCAAAGCATCAGAATAAACGTGTATGGATCTCTTGTAAAGGTTAAGTTTTTGATACCGAACTGGGAACTTGGTGAGGAACACTTCGGAGAATTCTTTCTCGGTAATGCCGAGATATGCTGCAGCCTGCTCACTAGTAATTCCGTCCTTCTCTTCCTCTGAATACAATTTCTTCACCACTTCAATCATGCGGGTGAGGTTGCGGATTCCTACCTCAATATCCTGGCCATCCCATAGTGGCTCACCTTCCACCTGCGAAAAGTATGCATCAAGACTTCCCCGTAAAGTTGCAGTGTCCAAATTAGAATCCTTAGGGACTTGTAACCCAAACTTAGCAGCAATAACCTCGGCAGCCACGGCAACTTCTACCACCCTCAAATTGTAGTTCGTAGGCGCTGTCTCGGTCTTGTTAGCGGTGATTAGCGAATTAGTGATGAGAAAGACGGATTCTGGCTCCGTTTCCGGCAACTTGAATGGAGTGGCCTTTAAAGTTGGTTTAAACTGAATCAAAAGAACCTTCGATGGCTCTCCATTGACAGAGGCACATTGATCCATGCCTCCATTGTTGAGTCCCACATAATGTTCCGAGACCACGGTGATCCTGGTGAGATCCGCCTTTGAAATCTCAGAAATTCCATTGACTCTCAAAACAGCTAAAGTTGCTGCAATGCAGAAAGCAGCTGACGACGATAATCCTCCTCCAGTAGGAACATTACCATCAAATATAGCTTTGAGTCCCTGCAAAGGCTTGTGGCCATGATCGAGCACTTCAGGGTACTTCTCGAGGATAAAATTATGCGCTACAATAGCAGCACACTTAAAGTAGTTGCCCCATGTTTGCTTTTCCAAGTTGATGGTCACGACAGACCCATCCAGAGGGAAGTCAAACAGCATTTCTTGGAACTTTGGATCGGTGTTTGCAATAGTAACCGTCGAATTGGACGATGCTGATACAGCGGCAACCACATCAACCTCAATGGCCATAGGCAACACCGAAAAGTTACAATAGTCAATGTGCTCTCCAATCAAGTTGACTCTTCCCGGAGCTCTGGCAAAGAATTGCGGGGATGCGTTAAATCGCTTGGTGAACTGGGCATTAAGATTTTTATATCTTGACTCCTGAGCAGAGGCGTTGGAGTAAAAGTCCACATTATTCACAGTTGGTACGAGGTCCATTTTTTCTTGTGGAGATAGAAGATAGCCTGACGGCATCTTTATGATATTCTTCGATGTGTCCGCCTACTGCAGGTTAACGGCGCTTGCGCATATGGGCTCTGGGGTTTGTGCTGCATGGGGAAATCGAGGGCACACGATGGTGTAGTGTGGGGGCGGGGAAGACGCTTGATTAAACAGCAGATGTCTGCAGGTGAAAAGGGAATCCACACAAGAATGTCTCGTGATTCACCCAAAATGGCAAGAAATCTGGTTCACCTGACTCCTTTGCAGCATATTGTTCCGTGATCTCAACAGTAAAAACCTGTCAGGCTGCCCCCGGAGTGTCCCACGTTCCCCCACGCGGAGGTATTCCTATCCTGTACATGTACGAGACGTCGCGGACTGGGATGTCCGTGTCTTCCCATGCATGCTGCGAAACCTTTCTCCATTGGGAAGTTGCATTCAGCCACCATATTACATGGCCTGTTTGTCCGAATTTCATACAACCAAAAATTTTTATCTTCAGAAATGTCCCAGTATATCCTCGTCACTGGTGGTGCAGGCTACATTGGCTCCCACACCGTCGTTGAGTTGATCCAGTCAGGCTACAAGGTCGTGATTGTGGATAACTTGGTCAATTCCAGTTACGATGCAGTTGCCAGAGTTGAATACATTGTCCAGCAGCCTGTTCCTTTCTTTAATGTCGATATCGCAGACTATGACGGTCTTTTGAAGGTCTTCCAAGAATACGATATTGGTGGTGTCATTCATTTTGCAGCCTTGAAGGCCGTGGGTGAATCCACAAAGATTCCATTGGAATACTACGAGAATAATGTTGGAGGAACTATCAATTTGCTCAAGGTGATGAAGAAAATGAATGTCAAATCCATAGTATTCAGTTCCTCCGCCACCGTGTATGGTGATGCCACGAGATTCGAGAATATGATACCAATTCCCGAGCATTGCCCCAATGACCCAACCAATCCATATGGTAAGACCAAATGCGTGATTGAAAACATCTTGCACGATCTTTACAATTCGGATAACACCTGGAGAACTGCCATATTGCGTTACTTCAACCCTATTGGTGCTCACCCATCTGGTCTCATTGGTGAAGATCCATTGGGTATTCCAAACAACTTGCTTCCTTACTTGGCTCAAGTGGCTATTGGCAGAAGGGAGAAGCTCTCTGTTTTTGGAAACGACTACAAGAGTCATGATGGTACTCCCATCAGAGACTATATTCACGTGGTGGACTTGGCCAGAGGTCACATTGCTGCGTTGGACTACTTGAAGAACATTGACAAAGAGAAGGGACTCTATCGCGAGTGGAATTTGGGTACTGGAAAGGGATCTACAGTCTTTGACGTTTACAATGCCTTCTGCAAAGCTGTAGGTCGAGAGTTACCATATGAGATTGTCGGAAGACGTGCCGGAGATGTCGTGGACTTGACCGCTAACCCGACGAGGGCCAACACAGAACTTCAATGGCTGGCAAAGTTCTCTATCGATGAAGCCTGTAGAGACTTGTGGAAGTGGACCACGGAGAATCCATACGGATACAAAACGGAGAATTACTCCTGGGAATACTTTGGCGAGGATGCTTCCGAAAGCAGAAAGCACACAGTGAAGTTCCCGGAACTCGAGGTTTCCATTGTCAACTACGGAGCCACAATTCAGAACATCAAGTGGAAGGGTCATAAGTTGGTGAATGGCTTCGACACCTTAGAAGGTTACAAACTGACCGAAAATCCATACTTTGGTGCTACAATTGGCCGTGTTGCTAACAGAATTGGTCAAGGAAAGTTCTCAATTGGAAAGAACGCCTACTCGGTGAGTCAGAATGAGAATGGCTCTACCAGTTTGCATGGAGGACTGAATGGGTTCGACAAAAACTACTTCTTGGGTCCTGTGGTGAAGCAAACGTCCGAAGGCGGAATCACCTTAGACTTTGTCTACTTGGAAAAAGATGGCTCAAATGGTTACCCTGCTGATTTGGTAACGTATTTGAGATACTCCATCGATAAGTCTTCCATTGAACTTGACTTTGAAGCTGTGATCCCAGACTCTTCCAAAGCATCTGCAACTCCAGTCAATCTCACGAACCACTCATATTTTACTGTTTCAGATGCTTCAACTATTGAAGGAACGGTTGTCAAATCTATCTCTAACGAGTACTTGGAGATTGATGACTTGATGATTCCAACCGGAAAAGTTGCAAAGTTTTCCGAAACTTTATTATCCGGATTAAAACTTAAGTCAGTGGATGCTTTCGACAACTGCTTAGTAGTAGATAAGGATGGCTGGAAATTGGATACAAGGGAAGACGTGCTGAGATTGGTATTTGAGGCCACCAATCCAGAGACCAACGTCGGAATTCAATTTTACACTACAGAACCTACCTTCCAGTTTTACACTGGAGACGGTGTCCAGGCCGAAGGATTCCTGCCTAGATGTGGATTCTGTATTGAGCCAGGACGATACACTGACGCTATTAATAATGAAAAATGGACCCCTCAGGTTCTTTTGGAGAAGGGCCAGAAGTATGGCTCCCAGATCAAGTACGCTTTTGTATAGAATAACAAAGTTTGTTTGATATAATTCAGAATACATACAGTTTTATAGAACAAAATTGCTTTGTGCTTCCTTTTTAACTATTATTGCTGGTAAATGTATTCGCTCTATATTCCAGTACCTTCATTAATTGTCATTAACACCAAGTCACGTATTCCCGCATCTAATTTAATATTCGGTTTCCACCCGAGTTGGTTGATCTTGCTCAAATCTGTAGCATAACGAGCATCGTTAAATTGTCTGTCCTTACTGAAATAAACCAATTTCAGTAGATCAGCTTCAACCCCATATTTTTCTTTCATGTAAATGTCACAGATTTCTTTCACGAAATCAATGTTCTTAATCTCGTCTCGTGTGCCGATATTTATGATCTGCCCCGTCCAATCTTTGACGTGCCCTGCTTTCCGAAACTTGTTCCTAACCATATCCACTGCCCTTACGAGGTCAGATACATGCAAATATCGTCTTGTATAGTGGCCATCACCGTGAATCGGTATACGGTACTCTTTAGGAAGTTCTCTATTAGGCTTACAATGCAGAAGTGCCTTCAAAGTCACCGCAACTAACTTTTCTGGATATTGCCTGGGTCCATATACGTTGTTGGGACGAAGAATTATGATTGGCATCTTGAAACTCTGCCAGTAGGCATGAATGATGAGATCGCATGCTGCTTTGGTAGCAGAATAAGGGTTCGATGGCCGTAGGCGTGAATCTTCATTGGCAGAGTCTAGATGATTTTGTTCACCATAAACCTCATCCGTTGAAATATGAATGAACGCAAAATCGTCAGAATGTAGTGGATGCTTCCGTAAGAGCATCCTGCAACATTCCAAAAGGTTCTGTGTAGCCATGATGTTGTTTCGAGTATAGAAACAGGGATCTTCAAATGACAGATCCACACAAGTTTCAGAAGCAAAATTGAGGACTGTGGTGACAGGTTCATCTGGGGCCCCCGAGTGTGAGATTCCCATTACCAAGTCCTCTAGTTCCTGGTAATCTGTTGACATGTCAAGGTGGATAAACTCAAAGTTAGGATGGTTCTTTGCTCTGCTCAAATTCACCATCAGGTAGTTACTTGCGTACGATAACTTATCAACACAGATAACCGTGGCTTCTGGATAACTCTCCAAAAGGAAATCTATCATATGGGACCCCATGAACCCCGCACCTCCTGTAACTAGAAATCTTTCTTTCATTATGGTAGAGAAGTGAAGTGAACGAAGGTAAGGTGACGAACAGATTAAAGTTAACTTGTGGCAGCCATCCTGCATGCTCCATCAAACGTTAGTATGGGGCCTTGTTGGTGTTGCATATAGAGGGAGGGGAAGGTGGAGTGTTTTACGGATAAGAGAGTCCGGACTGAATGTCCGACCGGATCATAGACAAGGAAACTTGATGCACGCCATCTGGTTAGTTAGTGACTAGCAAATTATGCGTTTAGCCAAGTCTCGGTAGACAATACTTTTTCTCATGACGGACTTCTGTGTCCGTCATTTACGGTTTGGTGCATCCGAACTGCAACGTTCGTCACCCCATACTTTGGCCAAAAATGTCACTTCGAGCATTACATGGCGTCATAAAGGGCACCATCCCATCGGTTTGGAGACCCAATATACTTTGGGTGTCATTAATCTGTAAGATTTGCAAGCAGCTGCAATGACATTTATGCGGTCCGGCATTCAACCCGCAGTCATTTGCGACATTCCACCTGTTCTGTACATGTACTAATGGACCTTTGATGCCGTTTCCGATTGTGAGTCTCATGGTATATTATTCTCCATTGGCTCTATATCTGGGAGCTTCCCAACAGAATCAATTTCCATAATAAGAATGTCCTTCAGTTTTTCTGACCATTCGCACAGAAGACTCAATCCGCTCACCGGCGACTACGTCTTGTGTTCCCCACACCGAGCGAAGAGACCATGGCAAGGTGCTGAAGAAGACAACAAGGTCTCCAAGTCTCCTAGCTACGATCCAAAGTGTTACTTGTGTCCAGGTAATGCTCGTGCTACCAGTGGTGCTGAAAACCCCAAGTACACGTCCACATATGTGTTCCCTAACGACTTTCCTGCTGTTCAACTAAACCAACCAGACTACAAGGATGAGGTGTTGGGAACAGGTAACTCCGACATTGAAAAGTTGAAGAAGAAGTTGTTCAAGGTCGATGGCGTCAAGGGAACAGCCTATGTGATCTGCTTCAGTCCCAACCATGCGTTGACACTTCCATTGATGGAAGTGGATGACATCAAAGGTGTAGTGGATACCTGGCAGCAGTTGTACATTGATACTAAGGCAGAACTGGCCAAAGGCGCTCCATTCGGGTACATACAGATCTTCGAAAACAAGGGCTCTGCCATGGGATGTTCCAATCCACACCCACATGGCCAGGCCTGGTGCTTAGATACAATTCCTACTGAAGTAGGCAAGGAATTGACCAACATGGGCCATTATCATGAGACCAACGGCTCCCACTTGTTGGGTGACTATGTAAAAGTTGAGCTTGCAGAAAAGTCCAGAGTAGTGGCTGAGAACGACTCTTTTGTGGTTGTGGTTCCATTCTGGGCTCTTTGGCCATTTGAAACGTTATTGGTTTCCAAAGAACACTTGAGATCTCTTGAAGAATTCAACAACGAACAGAAAACAGACTTGGCTTCCATTCTAAAGGTAATCACTACAAAGTACGATAATCTCTTTAAGACATCATTCCCTTACTCAATGGGAATGCATCAGGCTCCATTCATAGGTACAAAGGAGCAAATTGAGAATTCATGGTTCCATATCCATTTCTACCCACCACTCTTGCGTTCTGCAACCGTTAAGAAGTTCTGTGTGGGATTTGAAATGCTTGGAGAAGCACAGAGAGATTTGACCAGTGAGCAGGCTGCTGCCAGACTCCAGGTTCTAGATGGTGAAAAGCACTATAGTGTGTAGATATAGTAGATAGTCAGTTCCGTTTTAGCATTTACAAAAGCATAATTAATTCTCTCGAGATTTATGTTAGCATATTTCTAGTTCGTCAATTGAGCGGTCATTCTTCCAGAAATAGACCCTGTTCCAGCAAATTTGTCACCATGATGAGTCTTCACCCTGCTTGGAAGAGTATTATCTTTAGCAGCTCCATATCCACCTCCTCCTGGACTGTTGATAATAAACCGATCACCGGCCCGTGCTTGAACAGTTCCCTTACCTCCAACATTGACCTTTCTCCTGCCAATGACATTCCCTTTGTCATCTCTAAGTACTCTGACCCAGACGTTCAACCCACGTTCCCCATCTTCACCACCCTCGAGTCCATGGGGAGGAACAACTCTTCTCTCTGACAAAATTGAGGCCGAGACCGGCACCCTAAACTCGATGTCTCTAACAACTCCGCAGCCTCCTTTGTAAGCACCATTACCACCAGAATTCTCTCTTATAGAGAATTCACGAAGAATCACTGGATATCTCTTTTCAAAGATCTCTGCATCTGTAATTCTAGTATTGGTCATGTTGGTCTGAACACCATCAACTCCATTCCACGTTGGTCCCGCTCCATGGCCTCCAGCAATTGTCTCGTAGTATCCAAAACCTTGGACGTAGTTTCCATTTTCGTCATTTCCACCCACTCCGAATGTGAAGTTGTTACAACAAGATTGAGAGTTAGCGGATGCACGGAAAGCACTGAGTATAACTCCAGTGATCACTTGAGACGTGCAGACATTTCCAGCAACAACAGCACATCCTTCGTCAGGGTTGAGGAGAGACGATTCTGGAATTATCACCTTAATTGGCCTCAAACAGCCCTGGTTGAGTGGAATGTCTTCATCCACCAAACATCTCAAACAGTAGATGATCGCCGAGTATGTAATAGCCATGGGAGCATTGCTATTGGTGTATGCTTGCATGCTTGTTCCGGTGAAGTCAAAAATGACCTTACCGTCATCTCCAGATTTGATCTTCAAAGCAATCTTAGATCCATCATCCATGTAGTCAACGCACCCCAATTCGTTGCCGAATCTCTCCATGACATTGTTCAACATCTTCTGGACGGTAGATGCAGCATTGTCTTGAATTGCAGTCATGTACTTCGAAATAGTAGGCAAGCCAAACTCCAGCACCAACTTCTCAATCAACAAAGTTCCCTTTTGGTTAGCAGCAACCTGTGCTTTCAAGTCGGAGATGTTATCGCTCAATCTTCTGGTTCCAGAACAGCCAGGCTCCTTTGCTGGCTCCACCAACAACAATTGGGTGATTCTCTCCTCCTGGAACACTCCTCCCAGAACGAGCAACTCGGAATGGATGGAGGCGCCTTCTTGAATCAAAAATTTGGAACTTGGAGGCATGGATCCTGGCAAGAGACCTCCAATATCAGAATGGTGAGCTCTAGATGCAACATAAAATATGATTTTGTCGCCTGCAAAGGCAGGAGAGATTACTGTGATGTCTGGTAAATGAGTTCCACCCGCAGAGGGATGGTTGGTGACAATGACATCTCCGGGTTTTAACTTGCCTTTCCAGAGATTTGCCTGGAATGTGATACAAGTTGACATGGACCCAAGGTGCACTGGGACATGAGGAGCATTGGCAACCAAATTACCTTCAGCATCGAAAAGTGCACATGAGAAATCCAATCTTTCTTTGACATTAACAGAAACGCTTGTTTTTTGAAGCGATGTACCCATCTGCTCTGCAATATCCATAAAACGGTGGCCAAAGATTGACAATAGCACAGGATCAACGGGTGTGTTGTCAATTTTGGAAGATTCTGACCTTGGCGTAGATTCCAACTTCTTCTCTGTGGGCTTCACAGTTACAACCAAATGACTTTTGAGGAGCAAAGCCGACGCCAAAGGAGGAATCACATTTGTCTGGGTTCCATCAGCAATGATGGCAGGGCCATCCACTCTTGTTCCAATCTTCAAGTCTTCCAATCTGAACACTGGAGTGACTACCATTCCATTCTGGAAATATACATCCTTGGAGAACTTGACTCGGTCCTTACTGGTGGCCAGGATCAAATTGTTGCTTTTTAGATTCTCGATCTGATCATCAATAGAGGTCTCATTCTCCACATGGGACTTGCCAATACCTCTAACGCGAACGTCGTCAACAACGATCTCCTTATCGAAGACAAAACCAAATTCACGCTTGTGCATCTGGCAGAAGTTTTCTTTGAAGTTCCAGTCTTTGCCCTTATGAACCATGATAGCGGATTCCGTACCTTTGAATCTCATGTTTAAGTATTCCTCAAAGACAATATCTTCATCCTTAAAGTCTTGAGCTTTCAACTTGGATCGAGCTTCTGCCTTAAGAGAAGCTAATCTCTGTTCAAGATGTGGTCTTGTTGACTCTTCGAGAGCAACAGCTGAGGGTTCTTGGACGTCTTCCACAACGTCAGCTAAAGCCATACCATACGCAGACAACACAGATGAGTATCTGTGTATCAAAACAGTGTTGATGCCCAAAGACTCAGCAATTGCAACAGCATGCTGGCCTCCAGCACCTCCGAACGAAACCAATCTGTGAGCAGATGTGACATGGCCTTTGGCTTCGGCCAATTGACGAATTGGTCTGGCCATTGTTTCGTTAGCAACCTTGATGAATCCAAATGCAACCTGCTCTGGAGTCATGGGATCCATTTTGTCATTTGACTTGTTAATTTCTTCGGTTAACTCAATAAACTTCGCAGTGGTAGCTTCGAGATCCAAACCTTCGTCCTCATTGGGACCAAAGATCTTAGGAAAGTACTCGGGCAACAATCTGCCCAAAAATAAGTTGGCATCGGTCACTGTCAAAGGTCCACCTTTTCTGTAACATGCTGGACCCGGCTCAGAAGTCGCGGACTCAGGACCAACGTAGAATAGACCATTTCTGTAGGACAATATGGATCCACCTCCAGCAGCAACAGTATTAATATCTAATTGTGGAGACTGGATAGTTACACCGGCAGTGACGGTCTCAAACACGTGGTGAAACTTACCTTCGCCGTATCTAGACACGTCGGTCGAGGTTCCTCCCATATCAAAGCCAATAAGAGGAACCTCATTCTTTGGATTGTAGCATGTGGCAGAATATCCTACCACTCCACCAGCAGGACCTGAAAGAATTGCACGAAGTCCAGAAAATGATGATGCGTCCACCAATCCTCCATCTGATTGCATAAAATGACATCTGACACCTTTGGACTTGGCTTTGCCCAAGTATCCATCCTTCAAACCGGATTCGAAACTTGACAAGTATTTCCTAATTTCTGGAGTCAAATAGGCATCAACAATGGACGAGTTCGCACGAGCAACAAACTTTATCATTGGGGACAAGCTAGATGAAAGCGAGATGTGGGTAAAACCTATTTCTTTGGCAATGTCTCCCACAATTCTCTCATGCTCTGGATAAGTGTAAGCATGCATCAAGCACACTGCAATGGATCTGATGCCTGTAGCATACAAAACTTGCAAGCTGGAACGTATGCTGTCAACATCAGGTTTCTTGAGAATTCTCACAACCTCACTAGACAATCCCAGAACTAAGTCGGTGCCATTGGGCTGGGAAATGCTTTGCTCTGGATCCTCAACGAAATCCTCGAGAGTAACTCTCTCATCAATTTCCACCACTGTCTCATACAAGACCTCTGGCTTTGAAATGGACAAATCGAAAATATGTGGTCTGGATTGGTTTCCGATGGCCAAGACATCTTTAAAGCCTTTGGTGGTCACAAGGGCGCATCTCTCACCTTTCCTTTCCAACAAGGCATTGGTTGCAACTGTGGTACCCATGCGAAGGTACTCAATGTTGGAAGTGTCCAAAGGCTGGCCTCTAGGAATTTTTTCTCCAGTTAACTTTTCAAGCAAACGACGGATTCCCTCCAAAGGAGCATCTGGGTAATTTGCTGGATCAACAGAAAGTAATTTCAATATCACATCATCTTCTTGTTTCCCAGTGCCAGGATTACCAACACAGTCGGTGAAGGTTCCACCACGCTAGCTGTTAGAGGATTCAATGGGAGTTGTAGTAGGATACATACGTCAATAGCAATGCGGAAGCCCATGTTTAATTCGTTGGAATCAAATTAGAGAGATATGGAAGCATTATAAGTGATGAGATCTCGGCATAAGATTTCCGCGTTGTGGAGGAATATGAGTAATGTGGGGGAAGAGGTGCACGGAAACCTACTTCCGCACACCAATAATGCCCTCCACGGAAACACACATCCGAAAGATATACCCTTTCATAGACACACAATATCGTGTTTAATCTATTTGATCAAGAAAACGAAGGTTAATGCTAGTCGAGAATAATAAGAATTAAAGAGCTGAATGTATATCTCATAGTTCTTTACACTTTGCCACATACATTAAGTCAGTATCATTATTGTAATCTAAGCGATTATCATTTATTTGTAGTATCTAGTTCAAATCTGTTATCTCAAGGCAATGACCTCCTCATCTTTAATGTCAAGCACCAACATATGGCCCGGAGCATGGCCAAAGGTCAAACCTTCAATCTTATGAGAGACTGTCAGGGCAGCTACCTGAGCTGTAACTCCACAACCCCAGAAAACGGGAACTTCGTCGTCATTAACACGAGTGGTCTCGCCAAAATCCGGTTTCGACAAGTCACTAATTCCTAATCTTTTCAATGCACCGTAGCCCCAGTCAATAGGCTCACCATGAGTTTTACGAAACTTGCGAGTAATTTCACGGACTTTAGCCAAGTCAGACTTCTTGTAAGGTCTCATGCTCACCACGTAGTACACGTCTGTGAAGATACCTGCGGGGTCCAACATCTTAGATGTCAAATACATAGAGACACTTTTGTCCTCAACGGAGTTTCTGGCTGGCAACCCAGCATTGGCAAGTGCGGCCTCAAACGAATAAGAGCACCCAATCAAGAACCCCACATGTTTCTCATTCCAATGGTCCTTGATGTCGGTGACAGTACCGATGATCTTTCCCTTTTCAAACACAGTGTACTTTGGAAAATCGGTGGTGATGTCAAACTCCTCATCATTCAACACTTGGGTGTTATCAATCTTGGAGAAATCTCCTACAGGAGTCATCCCCAACAAGGGTAACGGCACTGGGTTACGGAAACAGAGATCAGCAAAGTCTGACGCAGCATCTTTGGGAAGAACAACTAAATTGGCCTGAGCATATCCGGGGCAATGTCCACCGGTCTGTGAGGTCATTCTGCCCGATTTGCAGAGTCTTCTAAACTCTGGAGGCGTAGAATATGTCATATTTGGGGCATGAACAGTGGGAATTGAGGGGAGTTAAATAGTACTACATCAGATTGAATATCGGAAAACTACTTGCGCGATGCCGGAAAGTGATAAGATAAGAGGAATAGATGAACATGCGGGATTTTTGGAGACATAACAGGAAACGTGATAAAGTGGTAAATCTATTAGTGATATTTTGAAGTAATCTTATATCCTATTGGTCTCTTGTTTTGAAATTGTGTGAACCTCCAAAGTTTGACTAGTTCGCAGCCATTAACATTGGACATATTCTTGTCGCTATTTTGTCCGTATCTCTTACACTACATTATCATTTGTTTTTACCCCTTTTTCTTTATTTATCATATATAGTACCAAAAAATAATGCAACAAAAGTCTTGTTTGGTTTCGCGTGGATCTTAACAATCGCTACATCAATGTTCGTCGCTGAATTTGAACTTAAATAAGGAACTGGAATTCAGGCGAATCGTCGCCGATCTTTCTGGATTGTTTTCTCTCATCCACCCCGCTTTCTAAAATTTGCTGGTGAATTCTGTTTCTTCTTCTCAAGTAAAACGTGCAGCAAACAGCAGTCACTGTAGATACACACAAGCAACCCAAAGTGAAAAAGTTTCCTAACTTGTAATCTGGTGGGTTGACGTATACTTGTGGACTCACGGCTCCAGCAATATTTCCCAATGTCTGATTAATAGCGATGGATGTACCTCTTTTGAAGGATGGTGCTGTGTTACTAGCGAGCCATGATTCGTTGAGACCAACTCCAATGTAGAGAGCAAAGCAAATGAGATAACATGCGAAGTATTTCAACCCAGCAGGCTTCACAGAAAGAAGAACCACGTAGCCAATGATGGCAACAATGTTGGTGAAAACAATTATAGGTCCACGCATTCGTTTTCTATCGGAAAGCTCACCAAACACAAGGTAAATTGCACCAGCAAAAAGATAGACAGGCACCGTCATGTACTGAGCCTTTAAAGAGCTGTATCCCAAGCCAGTTTTCAAGATTGATGGCAAAAATGTTGAAAAGCCGTATAAGCAAATATCCTGACAGAATTGCATGATGACCGAACAAAAGAGCTTGACTCCAAAAGCTGAACGGAGTTCGTTCTTGTCGAATTTGGTACTGCCCTGGTAAGCCTTTCTTCTAAGTACACGGGATTCATAGACAGCTTTTTCTGCTTCTGTATGAACCAACAGTTCAGGGCCATCAGGCAACAAGAGGAACACGCATACTCCACAGATCAAAGACAAAATACCTTCAATTAGGTAGAGGTAGTGCCATGGCTTGAGTGCTCCGCTGGTGATGTTGGTGATTCCAGTTGCAATCAAACCTCCAAAGGAACTCGACAAAGCAGATGCCACAAAATAGTAGGCCGTTCTACGACCCAATTCAACAGGCAAGTAGTAGTCCGTAGCAATAAGAGTCATACAGCTGAAAAAAGACCCTTCAAAAAGCCCAAGAAGCAACCGAACAGCTAGAAGCGACCCATAGCTTCTGACAAAAAGCGTGAAAATCGACACAAGGGACCAGCAGATAATCATGCCTCCCATAAAAAATCTAGGTCTCTTGAAAAGTCTCATTACCCAAACTCCAGGAAGCATCACTGTAATATAGGTTGCATAGACAATACTAACAGCGTTGGAAAACTGCTTAGCACTAAGCGACAAGTCTTCACTCATGCCGGCGACTTTGGCATTTCCAATGTTGGATCTGTCCAAAGCAGAAAAAAAGTATGCTGAACAGAACAACGGCATGATGATGCAGTCGAACTTGTGGACTAGTTTCTTTTCTTGTGAAACGTCAAAATGTGGAAGCTGCTCGAGGTCTGAAGATTTGAGTTCATCACACTCCACCGTCACAGTTCTTTGAATTTGCTTTTCCTTCATGGTTTATTGGTTCAAAAAAAGTTGTTGTAGCATGGCATTTTATAGCTATGTGAGTAGCTTATACGATAACCGGAAATAGTTTTCCATGTCTTATCTGGAGTTGCGAGTTGTTAGGCACACAAAGATGGTTATGTTCCTGTGATTCTGTATCTTTCTCCACATTCTTCGGATTGGGTGTCTATACTAAAAAAAATATTCTTTGGGCAAGGCAAAGACGATGCAAAATGGATACCCACACAAATCTCTGCTTTCGCCCCTTGAGGAGAAGAGGCATTATAACAAATCTCTGAGTATCTGAGAATTTCCACTGCCAACAATGGGTTTGTGAAAATTCCCATTTCTATAGTTTTGAGCTTTCAAGAAACCTCAAACTTGATACGGTAAATTTAGATGTGGTTCGTAGTTATTACCTTCAGCCCCATTTTTCAATTTTGTTAGCTCATATTTTTAAACTCAGCAGACTCTATTTCAAACTTTGCCAAAAATGCATTCTCTATTATGGGTGTATCATAAACTCTATATGTTGTCATTCTGATTTCCATAACCTGGAAAAAAGTTTCCCCAGTCAGACAATTCTCCATTCATAAACACCGGAGGGCCCCCAAACCCTCCGAATTCCATCACATTAGCAAACTCATTGCCCCACATGCTGTCCGAATAGGCGGGTGATACCCTCTCAAGAGGCTCTCCAGATATAGATATAATAGAGTTTCCAGGAGCAAGAAATCGGCTGTTTTGCTCTTGTTTCCTCTGCAAAAAATCGGAGAGCTGAGTTTCATAGCTGCATTTGTATTCTGAGTGGAATGTTGCTCTAACTTTCAGATAAGACTTCTCACTGAGTTTCCATGTCAGTGACGAAAGTTTGAGAAGGGTCATGAAATCAAAGAAACACTCCTCGAATTTTGGATTACTGGTCATATCTCCACCACTTGTTGTCAAAAGAATGATTGAGATACAAATGATGGATGAGTAGACGATAAGAATCGAGCACTGACGCAAACCATGATGCTTGACAAAGCTCAATATGGCCAAGTGGATATCTTCTATTGCACTTTCACAAATTTTGAGAGCATTTGACGAATCTTTCTGACTGGAAGTTCGAGAAACTTCAACAAAGGGTCGGTTGAGACAGAGAAGAACAATGTAGTAAAAATATCTCATGAACATCTTGGTATGGTCATGTCCATGCTGTTCCAATGTTTTTCTGTCCCACTGTACTAAGGAAGGAAGTTTTTGTCTCCAGTCAAGGAGTTTCTCGTTGTATCTTTCTAATAACTCGAGTTTTCTTTCCATTCCATCGGGATCCTTAGTAAAGAGTTCTTCAAGCATAGCATCGGAGATTCCCACAAGTTTTATTATACTCTTCAAAGGATTGGAAACATCAATGTAGTTAGCTCGCTCGTAGTCAGCCGTACCCGGATAGGTGTACTCAGCAATGGTTTCAATTGCTGGCAAATTATAGGATTCTGGAATGGTCGACTCGTGCATTTTCAAAATGGACGGCCTGCCCAATATTAGTCCAAGAAACCGGTCGGCCATAAATGAACCCCAAAATATTCTCGATCTGACTGCAATTGTAACCAGACTTGGTTCTTCGCTTTCACCGGCCAGCCAGTTTTGAAAACTCAAATGGAATCCAATCCCAAACCCCACTCGTAGGCCGTCCCCTGTAAGCATCCATCCAGAATTGTTTCTACCATTGTAGATATCATAGAGGCCCAAAAGCAAATACGCTTGTAAAGAGCTGATTGATGGCGAATCAAGTTTCTTTGTTAAAAGTTCAATAGCGCCTTTATAGAATTGAGGCGAAAGTGACCGGATTTCATCCGACTCCGATACCAGCGAACCTATAGCACAAATCGCATAAACAAGCTCTTTAGATGAATATACACCGCTAGACCCGGGATTGAAGAAATCCAACAAGAATGCCTCCCGGAATACGAACAGATGCATATCAGGATATTGCCAGCGGAAAAAGAGCTTAATACATTGGACAATAGTGAGATCACCACTAAGATTCCCAAAAGTAGTGTCGATGTCACCTGCTTGGTTGGGTATTGTCTCCGTATTGAAAATACTGGTGGGACCATAGACACTGACTGAGTATTTATTGTCATTTTCAAAGTTGTTGACCCTCAAAGTTCCCTTAACATTCGTGGGTAAAGGCTTTTCTCTTTCTAGTGCATCCTGAGGTGGCAGTTCCGACTTCACCTCAGTGTTTGAACTTTCAGCACTTTGTGTATGTGTGCTCATGGTTACAGAGGAAGCTGGAGAATTATTTGGAGCCGCAATGCTCGTAATGGGCTCTGAATGGAAATCTGGACCCAACGATTCCATGCATAGAACGGAACTTTTAATGTTCTCGTCGAGCTTGCGGAGCGTGGCTTCGTAGCGAGCGACCTTAAGCTCTAAACCAGATATATACTCCATTCTGTATCGATCCTTTCGTTTATCTGTTGAGAGGAGCACACAATTCAAGTCTAGCTTCTTGCAATGGGCACACGGAAGTGAGTTTCCGAGGATACATTTTATCTTTCGTTTTCGACAATTAGCACATGCTAATGACGCCTTCTTCCGTGCTGATGGTGCTGGCATGGACATGGTTGCTGAATAAGACACAATATGGCAAAATTGGGCGGGGTGGGTTATTGTAGATGGTGGTAGATTAGAAAGTTGGTTAGATAAGATGCGCGATCTGGAATGTGGAGTATGGAAGCGGAAAAGCTGGTGAGAAAGATAAAGGATTTGCAAAATGTAGCTACGCCTTGAGCAAAAAGAATGAAATTAGCCACGAAATCATTATTAGAACTTTATTCTGAAGGGGAAAAAAAGAATATTCCATTTGGTATACTTTAGTCACGAAGTTCAAACTGGCAAATGGTCATACCATCCACCGTAATTACGGTTAAGACTTCACGTGGATCATTGGAATGGTCAGGACAGTCTAATAGGCTAGTTCCTCTCCTGGAAAAGTTAGAAATTTGGGCTCTAGGTGAGGAAGTGGTGAATCGAGTTGAATTTAACAAACTTGAACTACAAAATGAACACAAACTTAGTCAAATGGCCGAACTATAGGCTTCAAAAAAGCATGCTTTGGTACTTCAGTGTTTGTAGCAGCAAGCCGTAGGTTCTACACTGAACTAAATGTGTTGTGGTAGAATATCGTTACATTTCAGTAGACAAAATTATGAAATTCTTGAGCATGAGGCCCTCAAGTGAGGAGATTCCGAGATGTAAATGTGACTCTGATATGGAAAGTAGGCTTTCAGATAGACAGAGGCATTGACATGACCAGATCATAGGCTCAAGTCAAAATTATAAAGAGGAGAGCCTTAAAAAGAGATCTTTTTCAAGAACTTCTTTATCTCTTCAAGCACTGTCTCATCGTCTTCCAAAGCAGCCCAGTGACCAATTCCCTTTAATGTCACAATAGTCTTGTCCTTCACTCCGTTGGCTATGAACTCTACACATCCTTCGAATGGAGTGGTCTTGTCCTCGTCACCCAAGATAAAGAGAACAGGAACCTCCACCTGCTTGTACAACTTTTTGAACTCATCCTCGTGTGAACAGGCATTAAGAATGGCTCCGCAATTGGCTACATATCCTTCGGGGCTCTGGGCAGAAACCAATTCCTGAATGAATGCCTTCTTGAATCTGGAACACTTTGATCCCGGAGCATTCGTGCTCACGGCCTCGGCCACAGCCTCCATACTATTTGAAGATCTGATCATCTCGATTCTTTTCTCAAATGCTGGTTTGGTTTCTGCAAGCGGATGCAAAGGTGAAATCAAAACGCATCCAGAAATATTGATCCCGTCTGCATGGCCACCCGCAAGGTAGTTGACTACCAACCCGGCCATGGAATGACCCACCAACAAGAACTCCTTATTGGCAATTCCGAGCTCTTCTATGAGCAACAAACCCGTGGATCCGATTTCTTTCGCAGAAACACTGTCCTGTGACAATTTTGTCCGTCCGGCACCGGGATTGTCTAGTAAAAGACACCCATAGTTGGAGCTGAGAGCTGAAGCAATCAGGAAGTAGTAATTTAGCGACGATCCGAGGCCATGAAAGAAAACAATGACTTTCGGGGCTTCGGGATTGAGGTACTTATAGAAGGTTCCTGTTGAGGAGAATGGCATTTTGCTTGTGTTGATAAGATTTTTTTTTAAAAGTGAGTGAATTGGAACTTTTCTTTCTTCACATTTTAGCCTATGTATATAGTATGTGGGGTGACTAGTCATGTATGCACTATCTCGTCATATAGGATAATGTGGGGGAGGCTAAAGACAATGTCATGAGGAATGTTCAAGATATTGGATTGGAATTGTTGCATTGTTAACATTTGTCAATTTTCGTTAATGTCGGTGGAATGAAGGAAGCTAAAGATTTGGTAATGAGAGACTCTGCTGATGCAACCATGCCCTTAGACAATGGCAAGTACCCATTACTAGCTTCTCCAAAAAAAAAAAAAATGTTAAAATGATTGTACAACTTGCTTCTGTCAAATTCATCTATTGAATAAAATTTTAAAAAGTTTTGAAGTGGAAAGCTATTTCCATGTCACTTGCTTTGGGAAACATTATGACTATTTACTATCATGTAAAATTTCAATCGCAAATTGGAAATTGAAAGAAGAGATTATAATTTCTTGTTATTTACTCCAATCCCTATAAACTTCTATTTTCATTATACTGAATACATAAATTTTTTCAATTGGTGACCCTGATCGTCCTTGTCGTATATATAGATGGGCCGTCAAACCTTAAACTATTAAGCTATTTATACCGTCATATCAAGAATTGTGATTTCGTTAACATTCTGCTTCTATTCCAGATTTACGAACTCTCCAGTAATGACCATATGAACGCCTTGCATATCTTGGTTAAGCTCAATCTCTACACCAATAGACCGTATTGCCAGTGTCATTTCCTATATTCATGTCACACAAAAAATAAGATAAATGATACCCAAGTAATTCCAACATACACAATTAGCAAATTGATGCCAAAAATATTAATCTGAACATTCAGTGACGCCAACAGCGATGACTTCGACAGACTGGTCGTCTTCGGCCTGTTGTTTGAACTGGTATTCGGATTGGTATTTGGACTGGTGTTTGGATTGGTGTTTGGATTGGTGTTAGGATTGGTGTTAGGATTGGTGTTAGGATTGGTGTTTGGATTGTCATGCGGGCTGCTCTTAGGGCTGCTGTCTGGATTGTCGTCCAGGTTCGAGTCAGGGTTACTGTGAGGGCTGTTGTGAGGACTGTTATGAGGACTGCTGTGAGGACTGCTGTGAGTTCCTGACAGAGATTTCCTCTTTTTGAGGTCTCTGACATTCAGGAATCGAGATTTTGTGAAAACTGTTATCACTTCATCCTCTTCAATACAGTGGTTGACCAAAGAGTATCCCTTCAGCATAGAATCATTTAGCCCAGTATCAGAAGTCGAGGGATCACAGTAAGCTAGTTCCTGGCCCTCTTGTGGCTCCTGTAATGGCCGAAAAGCAGTAGCAAGACCAATTTCACTATTATCATAGTCGATAACTAGATAGGCATGCTTCAAAACATCCATACCCAAAATACCAATATTTTCATTAACACCGGGTGTGATTGAAAGAAGGTACCTTTCTTGACCATTTTGGGTGACCAATTCTCTCACGGGAACAATTATATTCGCTCCATTTATTGAAAAGGTTAGTGTCTCGTCAGTGTCAACAATACTGGATGCAAAATAGAAAGAATTCACAGTTTCGTCGTAGACTCCGCCAAAGTGACGGGCAATGGCGTTCACAAACTTTTGAGGCAAGCGACTCATCTGTGAGGTGGAGAGCATCATGTCATATCCACCCTTAGCCAACTGCTTGCCGTTTAAGAGAATTTCATCAAGAGCGACCACTATCATATTGCCATTGTCGCTTCCAAGATGTTCCTCAGGTTTAGAAAATGGGACCTTACGGAGAGCCCCACGGTGCTTTGAGTGATCAATGCCTCCAAGCACCAACTCGCCTACAGACAAGTCATCCTTGGGAAATAGGAACGATGCCAATGCTCTATTAATCTTCTTCTGATATTTTAAAAGCTGGACAATGTTCATTTTTTCAACCATAAGAGGCTCATGTCTTCGAGCTTCGCTGGGGCCAAACCTCAAGTGATTTTGAAGACTGAGGGTTGTGAATGGAACGTCCTCGACTTGCACATCTCCAAAATTCAAACTTTGACCCATATGATCAGATGTAGAGCTTTTCCCACAATCATTCAGGGAGGTCAAGGTATTTGAGTATCCCCAGAAATCAACCAGAAATTCGGTCTTTGTCTTCTGTGGGCCAACTTCTGCTTCCAACACCAATTCGCGTTCATAGCTTATCGTTTTGAGAAATTTGGAAGTCTGAGGTTCATAAACACCTATACTCTGCTCACGAGCGACATACTTTATCGGTAGCGTAATAAAACAGAAACCTGCTTGAGTTAGGAGAGCCAAGACTAATGCTCGCATAATGACACAAGTGCACAAAGGACAGGTCTGTCATGTTTATATATTCTGGCGCGCAATCATGCAAAGCCGACATGCATCGCCGTATCCACAGGTACGTGAGCTTTCTATGACGGGGCGCAAACGATTGGGTGGCTTATGGAGGATTATGGGTGACTGAGCTCGTATTTTCCGAAAAGAGTGGAATTTGGACCTATTAGAGGCGTTTTAGTAATCTCGCAATTGAACAGAAATAGTGGCTGGGTGTGATTTACATGACGGGGGAGAAAGTTCAGAACGGAGGAATTGGGAGAATTTGATGATGCGACTATGATGGAGGTTTAATTTCAAGTATCTGAGTAATAATTTGCATGGTTAAAATGGAGAACTGAAGGTAATTTCCATTCTTTCTAATAAAAGATTGATATAATTGAAAAAGTATCCAAGGTTGCCAAATCTATTTCCCATTTCACATCTTTGGAGATTCGTTGTCACCTGTAGCCCGTAACTAGGAAGGAAAATCACATAAAATTTCCATTATAGAAAGGTTTAGAAATTCCTAATACCCACCTCAATTTCACCAAATTCTTATTTTTTTCATTGTACTGCCGTCAATCTATATAATTTTGCAACTGGTGGTTGTGAACTTCCACCTGGTCGATTTAGGCCCCTGGTAATATGGGCTCATATATTGTAAAGTATTCCCCACCTTTGTTCATTCTAATGCACTGTAAGAGATTAAACCCAAAATAAACTCAATTCACTCGTGCTGTTTCATGCCAGTCTCGAGTATTTATTCTGACTATGCAACTAATATAAAAAAGGTTACACAAGCACATCCAACATAAAAAGTGAAGATATTGACGCCAAAGATTTCAACTTTAACATTCAGAGATGCCAACAGCGAAGATCTCGACAGACTCGTCGAAGCCTTCGTCTTCGTCTTCGTCTTCGTTCTGTACTTATGCTTTGTTTTCCGTTTTTCAATCCTTGACAAGTATTCTCTTTTCTTGATGTACATTGTGTCCAGCACTGTACCATCCGGAAATACCGTGATCACAGCATCCTCTTCCACACAATGGGTGACCATGGAATTTACATTCTGAGTAGAACCATCTTCCGTATTATCGGTAGTCATCGGAACACAAAATGCATTTTCTTGATCTGGACCCTCTGAAGGCTCATATCCTGGCCGGAAAGTCGAAGCAAGTCCAATTTCTCTATTGTCGTAGTCAATAACAATATAAGCATATTTCAATATATCCAAACCCAAAACACCAACATTATCAACGATGTTGGGTCTTAGTGATAGGTAGTATGTTTCAAGACCACTTTGGGTTACCAAATCTCTCACGGGAACATTGACCTTCGCTCCATCTAATGAAAGCGTTAGTATCTCATCAGTAGTGGCAATACTTGGTCCAAAATAGTAGAAGTCAGCGACTTCATCGTACACTCCTCCAAATCTTCTAGCAATGGCTGTCAAGAAGTGTTGAGGCAAGCGAGACCACTGCGAGGTCGAAACCTCCATGTCATAGTCTCCCTTAGCCAATTGTTGGCCGTTCAAGAGAATTTCGTCAAGAACAACTACTATCATATCGCCTTGCTCGCTTCCAAGAGGTCCCTCTGAGCTGTAAAATGGAATCTTAGAAAGAGCCCCACGGTGCTTTGAGTGATCAATGCCTCCAATCACCAACTCCCCGACAGATAAATCATCCTTGGGGAATAGGAATGATACTAGTGCGCTCTTAATCTTCTTCTGATACTTGAGAAGCTGCACAATGTTCATCTTATCAACTTTTAGCAATTCGTGCTCTTGAACTTCGCTAAGGCCAAACCTCAAGTGATTTTGAAGACTGCGAGTGGTAAATGGAACATCCTCTGCTTGGACATCTCCAAGGTACAAACTTTCACCCAAATGATCAGAGGAACAATCTTCTTTTAGAACACTTTTGGAGGTCAAGGTATTTGAATTACCCCAGAAATCCACCAAAAATTCGATCTTTGTCTTCTGTGGGCCAACGTCTGCCTCCAACACCAATTCGCGCTCATGGCTCAACTTAGTGAGAAAATTGGAAGTTTGGGGCTCATAAACCTCCATGCTCTGCTCACGAACGACATACTTTAATGGTAAAGTAATAAAACAGAAACCTGCCTCAATTAGGAGAGCCAAGACTAATACTCGCATACTGAGACAACTGCACAATTGACAGGTTTGTCAAGTTTATATATTCTCTGGTACAAAAATGCAAAGCCGACATGCGTCACTAACCCATAACATTCAGTGACGGGGCGCAGACGATTGGGTGGCTTATCGAGGGGTACGGGCAACAGAGCTCGTATTTTACAGGAGGAACATTTCAGACAATGTGTTCAATTGAATACAATGAGTGACTGAATATTTAAAGTACATGCTTATGGTCATTCTTTTATGCATACATCAAGAACAACGCTGCAATTACTCCCATGTACAAGTAGAAGAAGCTGACTCCGTGGTAATTCTCGCCAACATTGAACTTCATAGGACTTGCTCCAGCTATCCTGGATGTGGTGTTGAAGAAGCTGGAGGTTCTACTGGTAGTGGTAGTCCGAGTGGAAGTTCTGGTGGTAGACTTTCCTGTAGATACCACCACCACTCCAGTGCCTGTATCGGTAGGTGTGTTGCCGTAAAGGGATGTAGTCCTGGGTGTACCTGTTGTTGTCCCGCCGTGCGCTCCTGTAGTTGGACCGTTATTGGTAGTTTTAGCCGTTGCACCAGAAGTGGCTCTTTTGTTCAAGACCACTCCGCCTTCGTCAGCTTCTTCAGTTGCTACTGACTCGTGTTTGCCGAAGAAGTTCACAATTTTGGACGCATATCCAGGAGCTTTAGTAGCAGAAGGGATTCCTGCTGTTGCCTCCTCAAACAGAGGTAACTTCCATGCTTTATGTACTGCCTGTGCTAAAGCAACCTCGTTGTTCTCATAGTCAATTACGAGATATGCATGTTTCAACACGTCAAGGCCAATGGAACTGATTTGGTTGTGCACTTTGCGGCCTAAAGACAAGCAATAGGTTGCTTCTGCACATTCGTAGGCCAATTCTCTAATCGGAACATTGATGGGCACACCACCGAAACTGAATATCAAAGCCTCATTTCGAAATAAAATGTCTTTGTCGTAAGTATATTCAGCCATTTCTTGGTTTAAATTTCCTCCAAACTCATTAGCTATAGCCTTCAAATGTTCCTCCGGTAAGGAACTCCAGCTCAATGTGGTCAATTTCACTCCATGATGAGCATCCTCGAGAATGGCATCCTCGGTGCTTATACCATCCAAAACCACCTCAATGGCTCCAGTTCTAGTGTAGCCATCTTCTGCTTTAGAGTTGACCATTTGCATCTTCCCTAAAGTTCCGGTGTATTTGGAATGGTCCAAGCTACCAATAAGTAAGGAGCCCTCATCATCTGTTCCTTGAGGAAACATGAAGGAAGCAATGGCAGTCCTAATAAAGCCCTGAGCCTTCAATTTTTGCACAAGGTTCATATTTCCTTCCTTTTCTTCTTCATTTTCCCGCAATGGACTCATTGCAAAACCCATGGAGTTTCTCATTTCGCACGTATCTACCATCCTAAACATCACGTCCATTGGCTTTGCTGTGCCAATTGCCAATCTTTCACTGGCTGAATAACCCCCGAATTCACCAATATCGTTGCCATCTTCCACCTTAAACGTGGTCAGCACCCGTGGATCAAGGGCAATCGCATCAATGCCTTGTTTAGTGAGTCTATGGTGACCATAACCAGTTGCCACTAATTCCGTGTCACAACCAAGGGTGGCGTCCATCAATACATTTTCGTAACTCAAGAAATCGACCCCCATAATCCGTGTTTTCTCGGGTGTACCTACCCTGACCTCTACAATCATTTCTTCGTAATGTTCAAGGACATTCTCGTATTGTGAAGGCTTAGACCGGGAGGTTGCAGTGTCCAACACTTGGGCGATATTTTTGATCGGAAGATTGATCACTGATGGCGCAGCCAAAAGCGCCACGATATGAGACCAAAACATGACTGGGGATTGACAAGAGGGAATATGGCCCCTTTATATATTCTTCAGGAGTGGACAATGCGAACCCCTCGTATATTAGCATTCAGTGCCGGAACTTCTGTTTGACAGGTGATTATTATTGGGGAGGATGACGCGCTTCGGCTACACATTATAAAGTTGAACAACGATTGTAATAATTTGTTTGGAAATTGGAAAGTTCCCAAAATCTTTTCAATTGCGAACGAATTCAAGTCGGCCGTCGTCGATCTTGGCGAGCCTTTTTTTCTTCGCCGATACTCTATGTTTTGCCGTAACCATGACTCTGCCGTTACTTATGTTCGCCGTCTGTGCCGTTTTCTCCTGTGAGGCCATGTGACACTGTATTCTTGGCTCTTAGTTAGGGATGGAGTTTTTGGATCCTGAAACTCTAGGTTGAGCGAATGACCCATGGTAATAGTGCTCTTTGGTCTTTTCGCAGCCATACATTCATTTCCACTCAAGATCATGGAATACCGCGGCAGATTTTAACACTTTTGATCTTATTCAACCAATAATTTCAAATTGAAATTATTGACCGAGGATTGGTCGCAAAAATCTGTCTGTATCGTCGACGTCGACGGACTTGACATTGATACTCTTCGGCTCGATCATGAATCCATTGAAGAACGCATTTATATTCTCAAATGATTTCGTATCAAACTCCTCTACAGCAGATACATATCCATCTGGACGCAAAATCACGATAGCTCCACGATCCTCATCAACCCCGAAATGTGAGTAGGCGTCAATGCGTCCTTCGTGGTACGTGTCTTCGATGCCAGCATACAATTTCCAGTAATCACGACGGCCCTTGAAATCCACGGGCTGAGCGAATTGAGGGAAGTCAGACACTTCTAGTTGACTTCTATCAGAAGAATAGATGGTCAAGATGTCAAATACTGAGTCCTCAAAAGAGTTTTTGGGTGTGAACTTTTTATAGAAATTGTCGGGGGAATCGATGAACTTTTGAAAAGCTCTCAATTTAACACCTACCTCAGAGGTAGTAGCATCTCCACAGAAGACCAAGATCCGAAATCTTCCATCACTCAATACTCTATCCTCAAGGTGTATTGGCCTAGCCTCTGCATGTGTCACAATTTTTGTTGTTCTGAATCTTTTACCAACTGGCATCTTGGAAGCACTCAGGACAACGTATTCGTCATCACCAGGCTTCTTTTCTAAAATAGATTTCTGGTAATCAACATTAGTTCCAGAAGCGAAAGTATGACCTGCCACAAATACTCGCTGGAATTCGTCCATGTCAACTCCATCAACATTCTCTACACCCTCAGTGGGGATCATCGGTTTGCCTGAGAACATTCTGGAGAGTTTGTGGTCGAACTCTATCAAATTCCTGGCCACCTGAATTCGTTCACTTTCGTATGTTTTCAAAATCTCTGGGGTTGCCAACCCTTTGCATACCATTGCAAGTTTCCAACCAAGGTTGTATGTATCTGCCATCGATACATTCATTCCTTGTCCTGCCTTTGGAGAATGTGTGTGACAAGCATCTCCACTAATGAATATTCGATTATGTTTCTGGAACTGTTGAGCTACTCTTTGACCAATTTGGTATCCCGTGTACCAGTCCAAATCGACCATATCCAATTTGTACGGTTTCATGATATCCTGAGCACTTTTCAAAATGAGTTCTGGGGTGATTTTACTCCTGTCAATGCGACCTTTCTTGGAAGTTTCAACATCCTGCTTCCCTCCTAAAAATTCCGAATTGCTCTTGGTTTGTCCGTCTCTCTCCACTTCCTTCAACTGGATATATAATCTCACCATACCCTTTTCTCGAGGAATCACCATCACCGATCCAGAATCCTTGGAGTGAATGGCACATCTTTTTCTGATATCGGGAAAATTAGTAATTGGAACCATATCAACCACTCCCCATACATAGTCCGTAGACTCGCCGTCCATCAGAATAGCCATTTGTTTCTTTACCCATGAATGAGCACCATCCGAGCCCAAAATGTACTTACATTCGATGATTTCATAGTCATCTGGGTTGGATTCATTCTCAATTTCCTTATAAAATCGATCTTGGTCGCCATCGAATTGGCGATAAAGTCCGTTAGCTACTTTTCCCGAGTACTGTTCAGTGGATTTGCCCAATTCGTCCTTGGATAAATTCTTTACCAAAACTTCCAAAGGATACGACTCGACGTCATTCAATTTCTCTTCATCGATAGTGATCTGCACGGGAAGAAGCGGCCTCTCAACTTCGACTTTTCCTCCTGAATATTCTGAGATTGAGTTGGTGAAATATTTCTCTATGTAGCCTTGGTGAAGTACCACCTGCTGAAATCTGGCTAACCCCGGTATCAGATCGGGGATCACGGATTGGCGACAGATATCACCCTTTGTGTCAGGCAGCCAGAATGCCATCTCCACCATATGGTTGGATTTCTTCCAGATAGTTTCCAAGCCTTGTACATTGGACAATGGATGCAGAAACAGTTGCAAAATGGAGAGTTGTTCCTGTTGGAGCCCATCAGCCTGGCCGTGGAATATATCATTGTTTCTCTTGTCGATTATCCTAAAGTTTACACCAGTTCTGGCTAACCAGAGCGCAGCCATAAGACCCGAAGGTCCAGCGCCGATGATGAGAACGTCAGTCTTTGATCTCTTAACAGTGGAGGCCATAATGAACAGTTGTCGATTTAATATTGCTTGATGATCACTTTGAGTTCAATTCTAATTGATAGTTCAAATGTTGAGTCTAATAGGGGTATTTACATGATTTTATGTTGGTTCTAACGGAAAAACTTGTAATGTGGGGTAGATTTATTTCCGATAACAACTCCGCTCCGACCAGTTCCATTAGTAATGACGAAGTAATTGGGAGAATTCAAAATAAAAAAAAAGAAAATGTTTAAGGGTTGACGTGATTGGGACGGAATTCTTCGTATTACTCGACGAATGTGGTATCTTAAGACGTTTTGTTTTCATTTTCGTCAGACCGTTTTTCTAGATGAGTGCATAATGTGTCAAACGCCAAATTACTAAATTATTGTCAAATAATGACGTGTACGCCGTAGTTATGTGAATTATCAACCATTCTCCACTCCAACTTTAACCTCGATTCAGTAATATTTTGTCCTCTCCATATTATGGCGAAAATTCCATGTCCATAATTTGTTTTGTTAATCTTATCGAATCTTTTCTTATTGATACATTACTATGTGAACTTTTCATCCTCTATGAGAAGAACTTGGCCATAGCCTTCTTCTGCTTCTCCTTGCGAGCCTTGGCACTTGCTTTAACATCCTGCAAGCCCTTCAACACAGCAGGATCATTGGGCGACAATTTTAAGGCCGCCTCAAACGATTTCTGTGCATTGTCTTCGTCCTTAGCAAGAAGGTAGCCGGAAGCTTTTCTGTACCAGGCCTTGGCCAGCAGCTTTTCGTCGATTTCCTCAAACGAAAGCGCCTGGTCGGCTGCGTAGATGGCGTTCTTACCGTTCTTGTCCTTAAGTGCAGCCAATGCTGCGTTCAAGAAGAGTGAGATGTTTAAGCTGGTCTTCTCAGCAATATCTTCCTTAGACAAGTCTTCTGGGAAGAAATCTGCCAAGTACTCCGTACCCTTCTTGTACTTAGCGTATGCCTTGGCGAATTGACCCTCCTTCAAGAGTTTTGTACCTAAATCCTTCAAGAACTTGACCGCCTCAAACACCGTTTCAGGCTTGTTTACATCGATCTTGTCATCATCAGCCAAAACCTCTTCATAGATATCGCCAGTGCCATCATCTGCAACCTGAGACTTCTCAGGCACGTAATCAGCAGGGAGTTCACCACAGTCAGCAATGACCCAGTCCTTGACAGGCTTGTCGTTGGCACCTTTCTCACATCTTTCCATTTGACGAACGATGGATTTTCCCTGGATAACCTCACCGAAAACAACGTGTTTACCGTTCAAATGCGGCGTGGGCACCGTGGTGATGAAGAACTGCGAGCCATTGGTGCCTGGACCAGCGTTGGCCATCGACAACAAAAATGGCTTGTCATGGTTCAATTTAAAGTTTTCGTCCTCGAATTTTTCGCCATAGATGGATTCACCACCGACTCCAGTTCCGTGGGTGAAATCTCCACCTTGACACATGAAGTCTTTGATCACACGATGGAACGTGCTGCCCTTATAGTGGAGTTTGGCGCCAGATTTGGCTGATTCGCCTTTTTCTCCAGTACATAAAGCTCTAAAGTTCTCGGTGGTCTTGGGGACAACGTCATTGTACAATTGGAACACAACACGGCCTTTAGGAACACCGCCTTCGGAGAGATCAAAAAATACTTTGGACATTATTTATTAGTTCTAGGAGTAGTGGGTTTGGTGAGCACTTATATATTCCGGCACGTGGAAGTTCATGGAAAGCGTGGAAGGTTGCATCTCATGGAAGCCACAAACTTGTGCAGAATCATATCGGGTCCATCCAATGAAAATATAATTTATAAGAAAAAAAAATCATTGGCCCAACTTGAGGTAAATATTGCAGGGATTTCTCAAACCTTAACTTTCTCTATCTATCCAACGGATTTTCTAGATTTAGATTTGAGGTGATCTCGTTCCAGCTCAATGGACACACTGATGACTATCGAGTGCCAATGGTGACTATCAAGTGCTCTAGACAAGGAACATCACTCAATTAAATGTGAAATTAAACAGATCAATTGACAGCTTCTGCTTCTTTACTCAACCCTCGTACGTTGACCCTCTCCTCCTATGACAGTGGCCGGATTGGATCAAAGTAAGCATGAGCCATAGCCTCCTTGGCTGTAAGTCTCTCCTGGTGATCGTATCTCAAAAGGTTGTCTATGAAATCCAAAAATTCGTCGCTCACTAAGTGCTGATTGTTTTCGTTAATGAACCTCTTCCACGAACGACGGTTGTAATAGCCCAAATCCTCGTATTCCTCGCTCAACGTAAGGTTGTACTTCTGGAGGTAATTGTGAAGATCATCGGAGCCCAAAACACGCACGATTTGCACCAACTGGTCCGTGTTGGATTTACCATGGAAAAATGGTTCCTTCTTGAACACAATGGAAGCCAACATACATCCGTATGACCACAAGTCAAGAGAGTAGTCGTACAACCGGAAATCAACAAGCAACTCCGGGCCCTTAAAGTATCTAGATGCCACACGTACGTTGTACTCAGTTCCAGGATGGTAGTATTCGGCCAAACCCCAGTCAATAAGTCTTAGAAGTTTACGGTTGTGGTCAATCATAACATTGTGGGGTTTCACGTCTCTGTGCATGATTCCCATGGAGTGCGAATAGTCCAAAGCCTTCAAGAGCTCGTACATGTAGAAACGGATGTCGTAGTCGGTGAAAGTAGGGTACAAAGTACGGAAGTCGATGTTGTCGATATGTTCAAAAATCAACGCTGGAGTCTTCAGCTGAGGCTCGCGCACCACGTCCAAAAGTCCAACAATGTTGGGTCCGCCCACCAAGTTCTTCAAAATGGAGATTTCTCTCTTGATTTTCTTTCTTTTGACAGGCTTCAACACCTTGATCACGCACTTGTTGCCGTCGTGCAAGTCCACTCCCAAAAACACCTCGGAGTACTTCCCTCGGCCAAGTTTCTTGATCACCTCGTACTTATCTTGAGAATTCCATTTGATGTTGATGTTTTCATAGTCCCAGTACGCCTGAGGCTTGGACGCCAAAGCGTCTGTGTAAACTTTCGATACCGATGATACCGACATTTTCGGAGGCGAGTGCAATTGCGATTTGTAAAAAACGAAAAGTGTGGTAAAGAAAATAAGCAAGACAATGAGTAAATGTTGCTTCTTCCGACGAATAGCCTGCAATATTTTGGCGAGTGATCAATAGTTTATTGATGAGATTTATTGTTATGTCCCTATAAGGTGGTGGGGACACGACCCATTGGTTGTTGGGTCTTAGACAGTTGTGTGAATGGAAAGTGAAGTGGGTGAAATTTACTAGATTGGAGAAAACTGGATATTAATTATATTTTTTAATGGCTTCCGGGTTTATGTGTTTTATGCTCTACAGTATTTCAAGGGGCAAATGCCATTGGTTTGAATAAGGTTTTGAGAATCTGGGTCGTCACTATACATACTGTTGGTATGTGTAAAATTTTAATTCATTGGTTTTTTGTTATAAATGATTGATTCAAATGCTTTTGATTTGAAGTTTGGGGATTCTTTTGCTGGCTTTAGTATTTGTTCGATTTTTCTTCTCTTTTTCTGGCTGTTGCATTTCCAGTCATAAGGATCTCTTCAATGTAAACTGGTGTACCTATTTTAATTTACGGTCACTTTTGCTATTCTCCTTTTAGACAGAAATATTCTCTGTCTTTTATCTATCCACATATTCGATAACTTTCAGTCATTTTCGTTATACTTGTTGATGTTTCATGAAACTTATTCTATAGTGTTTATATACTGGTCGGATCATTCCGTACCCTCTACTTCCCTCCTGCCTTTTCTCTCTTTACATTCCAATATCCTTATCTGTCCTTCCATTCTCTATATTCTGAGGTTGCCAAAACTTCCACCAAGAGATCCCATCGATGTCTGCTTCTTCCGTCTAGCTGCCAACTTACTCTTGGAAACACTGTCGGCAGCGTCTCGGATCGCATGCAACGTTGCATCTTTCTTAACAAGCTTACGTCCACCACGCTCCAACTCGTAGTTATCCAAAAAGTCGTCAAGCATACCTTCGAAATCCTGACGTTCTTCCTTCATGTTGAACTCTTGCGGCTCCTCCTCTTCCTCATCCTCCTCAAACTTCTTCACGAGTTGCTCGTATCTGTCGTCAAGCAATGTCAAGCCCTCGCTTCTGAACAAGGCAGAAGATGTCATAGAAAACGCCGAAGTATCGGTCATGGCACCCATCTTCTTTCTGATTTTGTTCTTGGGCTTTTTCTTTCCAATGGCCGGGAGATCACCAACCACGTCATTTTCCTCGGCCACTTCGCCATCTTCTTCATCAAAATCATCATCAGAATCCCAGTCGTTGGTTTCGTTTCGCGTGGTGTGCTTGAACTTCTTGAAATCTTGCTCCCATGCATTACTCACCAAACCTGTGGCTTCTGCGGCGCCTACAACTCCCTCCGGTGCTTCTCCCTCCCCGTATGGGTTAATAAGCTCCACATCTTGTGGCTCGTAATCCAGTGCATACTGATCGAACTCATCGTCGTAGTTGTCCATGTCCCATTCGTCGTAATCAGACCCTTCGTAGAACTCCTCCTCGTCTTCGACTTCTCCCGATTGTAGCAAATCAGCAAACATATCTGGGCCCTCTTTTTCTTCGCCTTCGACGTAAGCCTCATCTTCAAGAGCCTCCAACACCTCTCTCAATCTGGGATCCATGTCTGGATTGAAACCTCGAAGTTCGCGAGGAATATTCTCAAACGTGTCATGCGTGACCCTTCTGGTTTTCTCCGAGGGAAGTGCATCCTTGATCATATCCTCGATATTCTTTTTCTGTGGCTTTTCATCTTCCTTTTTAGCAATGAACACAGCGTTGGCTGCTTGTCCAATAGGTCTCAAATGTTGCATGTAATCGTACTTGGAGTCATCAAAGAAGATACCGTATTGGGCAGCCAAACCCTCGTTTTCTCTGATGCTTGCAAGCTCCTCTTTGGTGAGCGACTGCTCCAACTCTGCAGTGTTCAAGATCTTCTTTGGTTGGCCATTCTTCGAATGCTTGGTGATGGTCTTGTGTCTCTCCTTAGCGGGCACCAACACGTGCTTGGAGGCGTCGTTATCGAAATATAGGGAATCTTCATGGGATCTATGAACGATGTTGAACGTCTGGGCGGTCTTCTTGTCGAATTTCTTACCTCTGGCCATGATTTGTTAAAAAGTTGAAAATCTATCTCATCTCCATCGCAAAATATTTGGTGCAGTCTGGATAGAGGAAATGACACCAAGAGGAAGGAAAGGGGAATGTGATATGAGATAAAAATATAGAATATGAAGGGAATGTCTGCAATTTAAAGTGAGATAAAAAAAAAAACATTTAAATATTGTGAAATCGTAATCTGCTTCATATCTCACTATGGTATCTTTTCTTCCTATCGTATCTCCTTTATGGTATCTCTATCAAATATGTCTAATTAATATGCTAATGATCATGTCTATCGGCAGATTCTGTTACAATGCGTGGCCAATTACTCCTCAAAATGCATACAAACTCAGATGAAGCCAAGAAGAACACTCCGGAGATCAATCCAAGCCACAACCCAAGCAACTCTAGATCAAATACGAACGCAAGAACGTAACCAACTGGCAACGCAATCACGTAGTAGGAAAATAAGTTCAAGAATGAACCGATTTTTTGTCTGCCTTGACCTCTCAACACACCTGCCTCCAAAACATTGAAGCCATCACTGAGTTGATTGAGAGCTACAAGCATCAATACTTTCAGCCCAATATTGAGTACTTCCTTGTCGTCTGTAAACATGGAGGTTAAGAAATTTCTTCCAAAGAAGATAAATAAGAAGTTGAACACTGCAATGGCACTGCCAAACAAAAACGACACTCTAGTGACAATGGCTGCAGCCTTGATGTCCCGCATACCGACAAAATGGCCGATTCGAGTAGTAATAGCCACGGCCACTGCAAATGGAAGCTGGAATGCTAAACTTCCGATGTTGGCCGCAATGGACTGTGCAGCTAATGCAGAGGTGCCAAAAGATGCAGCTAAAATGGTTAAAACCTCAAACGCCAAGTATTCAGCTTCCACCATCACTACTCCCGGTAAGGCCAACTTAAGCATTGGCATCCAATTGGTCATGGCCTTGTGCAAGTCCAAGCCACCCCAGCATTTCCGTCCATCGATGAGCCACACGTACATAAGCATCAAGAAGGAGATGAGCCAGAAGCCAATCGAAGATGCGATTGGTGCTCCGATGAAGCCTAAACCGTAAGTAGGATGCCAAACAAGAAGCCAGTTGGTGATGAAATTAATAGGCACCAGAATAGCCAAAACGTAAGTGCCAGCATTAAAGATATGTTGAGCCTGTAAGAAACGTTTTCCAGTTTCGAAAAGAAGAAGACCGGGAGATCCAGCCAACATGATTCTTAAGTACGTCTGACTCATTATGGCGAGCTCCTCGTCGGGTACTAAATGCTTCAAAATGGAGCCTGACCACCACCAGAGTGGGGCTAATGGAAATGCTGTAAGGGCTAGAACCATTAATGAGCATCGCTGAAAGTACACTCCCACTAGCTCAAGCTTGCCTGCTCCATAAGCCTGGGAGCAGAATGAGTCCAAACATGTCGCCATACCTTGGTAGACAGCCAAACCAGTGATGTTGAACGAACAGAGAGCCAACGACGCCGCGGCCAATTCCTTGGGGCCAAGTTTTCCTGCCGCATAGATGGAAATCACTGACATGAGATATTGAAGAAAGAAAGTCACCACTAAGGGTCCTGAAGAGCGTCCGATAAAGGCAGTTTCCGACTTGACATCTGTGGATGCCTCTTCTTTGATGGAAATGGAGTCATATGTGTGGTGGTCATAGGCACCAGCAAGTAGACCTTCCTCGGAGTTCATGACGGTAATGAAAGTAATAAACTTTTATTATTTTTCTCGATTGTTAAAAATCGGCTTATCAAAGATAACGTTAAAATTGGTGGATCTGACCATCTTATATGCCTACCTTAGGTCAAGATGAAGGCACGGAATAGAACGGAATTTAGTGAGACCGCTAGGCCCCACTTGTAGCGGCTTTTTTTTCTTTTTGACAAGACTTGGATGGAAAAGTAAAGAATCGTTCATCGTTTCTGTAATACTTTAGAGTTTATTGTATAGTCAATAATTAATTTTCTTAATTTTTTTTGTGTACGCTAACCTTGATGAGACTGAGATGCGGGCATTTCTTTTCTAACTCATATTTAGGTTAATTAGGGCTTCACTATTAATTACTAGAAATCACTATACCTTACTATGAACAACAATGAACTTACCTTTTCCAATTTGATTATTATTTATATGATGTTGTTGATAAAATCTTGTCCAATTTGTGCCATAAGCCAAATTGAATTGTTAAGCTTCCCCCTTTATAATGACTCCCTCACATGACAAAACACATAGAGATCTTTCTTCACAATGAAACACTTATAAGGTGTTGCATTGGAAGGAAGTGCAATGTCCAAATGATTATCCTGTGTCAAGAGTAACTTTGGGTCAAGATTGGTGATTCGAATGAAACTCTCATGAAAGGATACTTCCACCATATCATTGAGTTGAGCAGATTCAAACTTGATATAGTGGTCGTTGTTTCTTGTGTGCAGAGTGATGGAGAACACGTACGGCTTGACCTCCGAATTCTTTTGTTTCAAATTCCTCGTAGTGGCCGTCTCCGTCAAAGCCGACTCATTTTCCTCAGTTCCAGGTATTAGTTTCGTCAGACTTGCCTCCAAATGCTCGACTTCCAGCCCCAATTCCAGCTTCGTGACTCTGTTTTCTTCTTTTACTTCCTTCACCAATGGCTCTTTGGCTCGCCTGTCTTCAATGGACATTTCTTCGATCTCTTCTATTAGTGGTTTCAGTCTAGAGCCTCCAATATTCATCAAATCTGGCAATTCCGTATCTTCTTCGGAATCCAATGGCTCAAGCGCCTGTATTAGTCCCAATGTTTCGTTCTGCTTGAGATCATGAATTCGTTTCTGTAGTCCATTGGTCATCTCTTCGCTGGAGATCTCGGTGTTCGACAATTCTCCTTTCTGGAGCATCTTAGGCACAGAATATTCCCGTTCAAGCACCAATTCGTGCATGAGCTCTACCGCCTCAATACACCATTCCACAGCTATAAGCTTCAAGTCCTTATTAATTTGGACCCATTGAAAACACTCACTGTTCATGCAACAATCATATACAAAAGAAGGTACACCTTTCTTGTCGGTGCTCTTCTTTTCTAAAGATACAATCACAGGTATTTCCCACTGATTGTCTACAATCATTGGAAACGTCACAGCAGGATCGAAATCCGTTGGTGGCCGTGGTACCTTTGAGTCATGGCAGACGTTGATGAACACTTTGGTGGAATAAAGATGATCCCCTTTTCCTTCAACAATTTTGGTTTTCACCACAAATCCTGGGGTGGGATGGACCACAATTGAGCCTTTCAGCTCGAAAATAGCAGCCATTATCTATATTTGATCACCCTGACTAGAACTATACACTTAATATGAAGACTAAATTTCGAGTCATCTTACCTTGTGGTGCACGGGTGTAAACCCGACAATTTACCCAGTTCATGACTCAAGTGACTCAAGTCTCTTCCGTTACCCTTTTACGTGCGCCGTTTTGCTCCGATTTCCACTGCTGATACGGTGCTTGCTGCTGAAAAACTATCTGCTGCTGAAAATGAACGTGCTTGTATATTCTGGCCGAGGTACAACTTCGGAATCCGTCAAGCATACGCTTGAGTCTCTTCGACTCCATTTGTCTCCAAACTATGCTGTCGTCTCAGTGTCTGAATCGGCGCTTCTCAACGACCCGTGGATGTACAAAACCTCCATGTTGGTTGTTCCAGGTGGTGCCGACTTACCCTACTGTGATGTCTTGAACGGAAAGGGAAACGAACGGATCCTGCTGTTTGTCAAGAAAGGTGGTAAGTTCATTGGATTCTGTGCTGGAGGCTATTATGGATCGGGAAGGTGTGAGTTTGAGGTAGGAGACTTGACTATGGAGGTTTCTGGTCCTCGAGAGTTGAAATTCTTTCCGGGAACATGCAAGGGTTGTGTTCACAAGGGTTTTGTCTACGATTCTCATGATGGATGTAGGGCAGCTACTATGGCCGTGAATGTTGACGCTTTCAAGAGCATTCCTGGTGTTCAAGTTCCCGATTCGGCTACCGTTTTCTATAATGGAGGCGGTATGTTTATTGGAGCGTCGAAATTCCCCAATGTTGATATTCTTGCTCGGTATACGGGAGAAACCGATGTTACAGACGAGGATATGGCTGCCGTGGTGCACTGCAAGGTCGGAAAGGGTGATGTCTTGCTTTGTGGAACACACCCGGAGTTTACGCCTACCTTGATGAAGCCAACTGAGTCAGATGTCCATTATAAAGATGTAGCTGCGCACCTTGAAGCTTGTGAGTCGGACAGAAATTTGTTCTTGCGGGCATGTTTGGCCAAAATTGGTCTCAAAGTCAATGAGGATACCAGTGCTAGTATTCCAAGGTTGACTCCCATTTACATGTCGTCAAACATGGATCCTACGAAGACATGCAAGGTGTTGGAGGACTTGAGAGCCAATATGGACTTTGTGGAAAAAGATCTGTTTGAGGATATCAACGATACGTTCGTTTTGCATGACGAGGGGGAAAATGACACCGACTATTTCTTGCTGGATGACGTCGGGCATCAGTCATTGGAGGAAATCATTGCTGGGCCCAAACATATTAAGGTGTTCACATCCCGGCAGTTGCCAGGACCCAAAGATACGCCTTATTTTAACATGGCCACGTATTTCGAGCGGTTGGAAAGGCTCCATAGGGCAAACAATATCGAGGCCAAGGAAGCAGAATTCGGCTCGATCCTCTGCTACTCGGAAGTGGTCACATCTACCAATACGCTTCTTGACTCCAATCCTGGATGGTTGCGCCACTTACCTACGGGTATCACAATGACAGCAACTACGCAAATTGCTGGCCGTGGACGTGGAGGAAATGTGTGGATCAACCCCAAGGGAGTGATGGCCACGTCAATATTGTTCAAGATTCCAACCGGTGCACAACAAAGTCTGTCCATTGTCACATTACAATATTTATGCTCATTGGCGATGATCGAGGCGGTTTTGGGTTATGGCAGTGAGGTCCAGGGCCAGGGATCCGGATACGAAGATATGCCGTTGCGTCTCAAGTGGCCTAACGACATGTATGCATTGAAACCGGAATTCTTCAACGATTTAAGTGACAAGAATGAGACGAGTTCCACTGTGGAAGGAGATGATGAGAAATGGGCCAAGATATCCGGTGCACTTATCAACTCCCAGTTCTTGAACGGCCAGTTCTACTTAGTATGGGGAGGAGGTATCAACGTGTCGAATCTGGCTCCCACTACATCGCTCAATTTAATCCTCGAAAGGCTCAACACGATAAGAGCCAAGAAAGGCTTGCCAGCTTTACCACCCTATCAACACGAGGCACTTTTGGCCAAATTGGTATTTACTATGGGACAATTTTATTCTGTGTTCAAGAATTCGGGCTTGAAGCCCTTCTTGCCTCTCTACTACAAGAGATGGTTTCATCTGTCTCAAAGAGTTAAACTTGATGCTTCGGGAGACGGAAGAACAAGAGATTGTGTCATCAAGGGTATTACTGGTGATTATGGACTTCTTGTTGCTGAAGACGTTGCCAACCATGAGATTTTGGAGTTGCAACCTGATGGAAATTCTTTTGACATTTTTAAGGGTTTGGTTTACAAGAAGCAAACGTAACTGCCATGGCAAAATTTGACAATCTTGGTTTGTGAAGTTGTGCACTAAACCAGAGCAAAATAATAGAGATGTAACGAGGACCAGATGGATAAAAGATGGTTGAAATATTGCGAAGGTAGGCCCAGAAACACAGGCAGACATAGAATTTTGAAAAAAACGCTCGGCATTTTAATCATGGAAGTTTGGTAGAAGATTATGTAGACACTATTGCCTGCAGACACCACATACATAAGTAATCACCAACCAGCGATCTTTTTGATACCAAATAGCAGATATTTTCCATCTAGCATAACTCCATAACTCCATGAAAGTAGCCATCACCGAATGGCACGCGGTGGCCACTTGGAATTGGGATATCTCTCAAACCCACGGAGATGAGCTCTGTGGAATTTGTCGAGTGCCTTTCGATGGAACTTGTCCCAACTGTAAGTATCCAGGCGATTCTTGCCCGCTAATATTGGGTCAGGGATGTACACACAACTTTCATCTCCATTGTATTTTGAAATGGCTTGAGCAGGAGACGTCAAAGGGGCTTTGTCCGATGTGTAGACAAACATTCACAGCCAAGGTGATCAATGGGGTTGGCAGTGCGAAGGAATTAGAGGAATTGCAGAAATTGGTGGATGGTCACAGGGCCAGCCGCGATCAGGTCGGTGAGGAGGAGTTTGAGGCATTTGAAGAGTGATTAACTTGTTAAGTTTCGAGGTTGCAAGTTTTGGAGATCTTGCTAGTCATGAGAAGATGTTGGTTTCTTTGGAAGCAGAGATCACTACAATGAGTCACTGGATAGTAGTCATTTGAAAACTATTGTGGATCATTAGCTTTCGCTTTTTGGGCTAGTTCAATGCACAGATCGTTTGATTGCAACTGCAGATCACTACGGATCAACACGAATAACTGCGGAACACCATTTTCTGATCGCTCAGTGATTAACATGGATGTCTAAATAACATGGAAGTCTTATTTAGAGAGTCGATGGCATCTCTGTAAGAAGTTTGGTATTAGCAAGAATGTCCTCGATTTTGATGCTATGACTTCGGAAGACTCAATTGAAAAGAATAGATATTACCTGGATGGTGTCTTTCTGTCCCAGGAAACTTTTTGCTCATGGCATCGGAAGTTCAAATTCGGATTCTTATTCATATTTAAAATCTGGGTGTTTTTGTTGTTGGGACTTGTCTATGAGACTGGAAAAGGGTAAGGAATGACATAAATGTCTAGCAATTGACTTTCAATATCCACATTCACATCAGCTTTCTGTTGAACCAATGTTGGTATTTCCAATTCCACGGCTCCTCTTGACAGTATTCAACGCTCTCTACTCTTGCGATGGTCAGAATCACCGTTTGCTTTGCAACATTTCGCAGCCAGGAAGAGCAACTATCAATTCTGTAAATACATAGCATGTTGATAGCCTTTTGTCATTAGAAATCGCTAGAAATTCCTATATTCCAAGTAGTCTCTTCTCATTATTCGACTTTGATCATGTTCTCTCATCGATCTTATCTTATACATATTTACATTTTGTCCTATCAGAAGTGCAGTATCAACTTTTCATTATCAACTACTCATGTTCCGGATACTACCCACTGTCGCCCCGACATTCCGAGTCGGATCGGCATTGAAGCCTCCTCGGATAGTTTTGGCCAGCTCCAGAATCCTGCCCTTGCGATTTTTGCGTGATTCTCCCGCCATTCGCTCGACTTTTAGCGAACAGCCTATACTTAACGAACCAAACACTCCAAAAGACTCGAAAACTCCTCAGAAAGTGGTGACACTTACCCGAAATGGGAAGCCTTCAGTATTCTCTACCGAGGAACTTGAATCTGCTCGACTTGCACGGTTAGCCGCCCTTAAACCATGGATGTTGAAGCTTCCAGAGAAATGGGTTCCATACCTTGAACTCATGCGTTTGGAAAAACCCACCGGAACTCTCTTGTTGTTAATACCATCATTTTGGGGCATCACAATGGGTGCATACGCTGTAGCTGCCCCGCTTACAACCACCTTGACGGCCATGGCCTTGTTTTCTATTGGTGCAGTTATCATGAGAGGTGCTGGCTGTACTATCAACGATATTTGGGACAGAGACTTGGATAATCAGGTGGCCAGAACCATGGAAAGACCTATTACTAGTGGTAGAGTATCTGTTCCGCAGGCTGTGACATGGTTGGGTGTGCAATGTTTGGCTGGCTTGGCCGTATTGCTATCACTTCCAGTGGAATGCTTCTTGTTGGGTGCATTGTCATTACCATTCGTGGCAGTTTATCCTCTCTTCAAAAGATTCACCTATTACCCTCAAGTGGTCCTTTCTATTGCATTCGGCTGGGGCTGTTTGTTGGGATTTCCTGCTGTTGGGGCTCCGTTGGATTTGTGGGTGGCTGGGCCTCTTTTCTTCTCCAAATTCTTGTGGAGCATGATCTATGACACCGTGTACGCTCACCAAGATAAGGCTTTTGATATCAAGGCCGGTATTAAATCAACAGCTTTGGCGTGGGGTGATAAGTCCCGTACTATCATGTACTCCTTAGGTGCACTTCAGGTTGCTTCTTTCGTTGGAGCAGGTTTCATGAACTCCATGGGCCCATTCTTCTACTTGGGTGCTGCCTGGGGCTTCACTAGATTCTTCGCAAAGTTGAAGAACACAAATTTGGACGATCCAGATAGCTGCTGGAAGTTTTTCACGGGAAATATTAGAAACGGTGAGATCATGTGGCTTGGAATGTTCTTGGACTACTTGTTGAAGATCTTTGGATTCTTGTAAATAAAATGCATTTTCCGGTTCAACTGACCCATTATTTGATTTCACTATCTATATATTTCTCTGCCCTAACTCGACTTTAATTGCTTGATTTCTCGGCGACGTGAATCTCCTCAAACTCCTTGCGTACCTTTTCTGTGAATTTGGCATCAAGACGGGCCAATGTCTTCTTCATAACTATATCGGTCCGTTGAGCATCCATATCTAGTACCACGGACACCAAATACTCTTGGATGTGAACCACGGGGAAATCATTAGGAAGAATGGCTAGAAGATCACATACATCGTAGTACTTTCTTCCAAACCTGCTAACCAAGTGCCTTATAGAGTTGTTTTTAGCCCTTTGATCCTCAACTTCTAGGTAAAACTTCATCAATTGATTAATACTGGCTTCAATATCTGTACTGGCCCGTAATTGGTACATTTCCATGAGCTGCATTTTGAATCCCTCAAAGTATATGGTCTGTCGTGGAAGCGGCATTTTGCCGTATAAGGACATCCATTCTGCAACGGAGTATTCTCCCTTCTCAAGCAAATACGAAATTAGCCCGGAAATGCTGCTTTCTGTGAAGCACCGTGATAAATAAGTGAACGCATCGTGCTTTATATGGAATGGTTTTATCGGTTTGCTCTTCAACGACTTTACCACCAGTAACTCGTAGAACTTGAGGTACAAGTCCACAAGCTCTTTTGAATCGTCTTTGCGCCCATGCAAATGTAAGAATTCTATCCACGAGAGTTTGGGCCAGTTCAGGTCGGCGAGGCTGACTTCAATCTGAAAAGTCGAGTAAAGTATCTTGATATTTTCCAATGCAACCTCGTATGAATCGATGTTGGATTCGAGATACTGCTCCATTTCTATGAAAAGCTCATCCAAAGTTTCAATGTCAATCTTTCCATCCTCCAACTGCTCCAGAAATGACTGTTCCAAGTATTCAAGCTTTAATGACGAGAACTTTGTATCGATATTGTGTGTCGCTGCCAATTCCTTGAGAATAAACCGATGCGTCGATTTGTGTTGTCCACCTTTATTGGACTGAAGAAGCTCAAGCCCCTTATCTGGATGGATTTTAAGCAACTCTAAGAGCTTTTTTGTGTACTGATCACTGTTAGAAATATGATTTCTTAGTTGGAAGAAAACTAACAGAACCAAATCCATCGTTTCACTCCCAACAGTCATGGTCCCCGCTTCCAATTTGTAGCCCTCCGGTATTGGATTGGATCCTGATAAAATTGCTAGCCCCAATTCTATAATTTGAAGTGCATTGAAATCTGGATCCACTTCTTGTCTGAGCTGATAAATTTTGAAGAGTACCAAATATTCGTTGTTTTTCTTCAACTGTGCAAATAGCTTCTCATTGGCCTCATTTTGGTCCTGCCAAAGCGACCTCTCTGAATCGACTAGTTGGATCTTTTCAGTCGTTGACTTTGAATCCTCATATAAGAGTGTCCGGAAATATTGCCAAATGCTCGAGTTCCTGTTGTCTGTGACAGTGTATGCCTCATGAAGCAACCAGGATTTAAATTCCGGGTCCAAATTTTTAACAGGTGATTGCACTATCATTTCCCGTAAGCTCCTTTCAAGAGTAAATTCTTTCCACAGAGGGTCCTTATCAGGAAAGGCAGGGTCGAATAGAAGAAGGATGCGAAGGTCAAAATTCATTGACGGGAAGTCGGAATTGGAGATGATTTTTTTGAGTTCTTCAAAGTTTCCGAGTACTAATAAGAGCACGATTCTTGCTCTGTAAGCAAAAGAGTCCCCATTCTCCTGGCCCCAACTTTGAAACGTCAGCAAGCTACTCTCAAGAGCAGCAATATCGTTATTTGTGAGAGCATTGATTACCTTTTTTACTTCAGCAACATGCTCATTGTTTGTGTACAAACAATGCAAGGAGTTTTCATTACAGAAAATGACATTCAGCTTCAAAAATTGCTTCTTGTGTCCTAGAATGAGTGATCCGTCACATCTGACGGGCGCTAGCAAGTCCAGAAGTTCTGAATCGGCTAAAGTCACACCCTCTTCCACTCTCACCAAATTGAAATTAATCACATTTGTCAAACCCATGGCTTTCTCAGAAAATTCTCGAAAGTCTATAGTGTGAACCACCAGTAAAGTGGTCAACGAGCTAAATGTCAATTTAATGCCATTCTCTGCCAGGTTAAAAAGACCAATAACATAGGGCCATTGCACTGCAACGCCTCCAGTTGGATAACCCTCATCCAGCCATATGAGTGTGCCTCGAGTAACGTCACCAAGCGAATTCATGAACATGGCCATGGAATTGGCAGCAACTGAACAGATGGTTAGCATGTACTCCTCTGATGGCTTCCCTGTATCCATTGGCATGAATGGAACTATATGAGGTGCGATGTTGGCGACGTTTTCCGGGTTATACTCAAACAACGAGATTCTTCTGGTTTGTTGTAGATCGACCACGTCGTAGTTCTTATCGTTAGCAACTAGACAAATGTTGCTATAGTTGGCCAGGGTTCCTGCCGCAGAGGAAAATCCTTCTACTGCCCCGGCATAATTGATATCTCTAAGAAGTTTCACAGTGTCTGGAAGTAATTGAACCACTCGGATCTTGTTTGAGGTGTAGACGATGATCTTGTCGTGTTTGTTTTTCACCTTAGGGTTTTTCACCTGTGAGAGCCGTGACACATCGTTCACATCCTTGATTTTTCCTATGTGACATGGAGATAGCTCAGGCAAAGTATATGGATAGATAACTCTGTTGCATAGTACTAAGCACATCTCGGCATCGGGTACCACCAAGAGTTTTTTAACCGGGTGGTTCTCACACCCAGGAATTTGGAGACTCAAAATTAGGATATACTCCTCGGCATCGTCGAAAATGTAGTAATGGAGAAGCTGACCTTTGGTGGTTCCAATGTACAAGTTTGATTTGTGTGTGGAAATACACGAAATGGCCTCACCAGCATTGAGCAGAACATCGAGAGGCAATTTCCGGAGAGCATAGTTATCCGGTAGAAGAGACTGTGTCGGTGGCAATGGGGGATCCGGCTCGGGCTTAGCCATGATCTGGTAAAGATAGATGGTATAGTATGGTGCAGGAAGTAGTAGGTTATCGATGTTGATGGTGGAGGAAGATACCAAGAGGAAGAAAAAATTTGAGAAGTGATTAATCTTTAAAGGCATTTTGAAAAAGATAAGAAGGATTGGAATTGCGTGTTTTCTTTTATTTTGTTTGTCTTTTGATTTTTTTTTTGATTCAACTTTTTGCTTTTGCTTTTTATCGGAAAGTCTAGGTTCATCAAGATCATGGTGTAAGATACTAACTTGTGAAGATTATAAACCTCTAACTGATTGTGATGGATCAAAAGGAAAACACTAGTCGACTCTACCCTCTGAGATCAATATTGACTCTGAAACTACACTCTTTCGATTTCCTTCCTTATCGTCTCGAAACTGGCTCTGGAGTGGATAACAACGACTCAGTTGATGGTGGTAAACTTGGAGGAAAAGCCAAATTGTCTCTATGTGCAACGTATTCCGAGTCTGCAAAACCCAACACAGACTCGATATCGCGGCTCTTAAGTCCCTTGATCAAGTCAATCTCCATACTGCTATAATTGACTCTACAATGACCCACTTCCACTGCGCCATCCAAAGGACTCTGTTTCGTAGGAATAACCTTGATTGACACACACTCACTCTCGTGGAATTGGCCCAGAACAGCCACAATTCCAACGGGTAAAAGCCCAGCTCTATCTTTTCTGGTCAATGCCTCAAAACATCCCGCATCAATATAAATGGTTCCTTTCGTCTTGAGACCGTGCAAGAGCCAGAAACGGCGGTCTGAGCGGATCTGTGTATCTCTTGGAAGACCCAAGAAACGTGTATGGAGTGGGATATGCTGAGCCTGGATCTCCTGGCGAATGAATTGTTCCTGTTCTTCCAAAGTCCAGTTTTCGTCCGCCTGTATGACATTAGCTACGATATTCAAGATGGATTGAGGCTTCGACGACAATGCGATAATGGTGGTGACTCCCACGTTGGTAGCCAACTCGGCAGCGATTAATTTAGTTGTCATTCCTCCAGTTCCGACCTTGCTACCTGCACCAGCGTCTTCAGTATCTGTCTTCACGGCCAAATCGTCGATTTTATCCACCAAAAGAATTGGCTGCGCATTCGGATTCGTGCGTGGGTTGTCAGTGTAGAGACATTCAACGTCTGTCATCAAGAACAAATAATCTGCATGGATCATTCCAGCCGTTATGGCCGAAAGAGTATCGTTGTCGCCGAATTTGATCTCAGCCACCGACAAGGTATCGTTCTCATTGACGATAGGAATCACCCCCATCTCCAAGAGCTGGTTGAGCGTATTGGTAGCGTTTTTGTATTGGGTGAAATCAATGATATCGTTTCTGGTGAGCAAAACTTGCGCTATGGTCTGGTTCATTTGGCGGAATAAGTCATCAAAGAGACCAATCAAGCGGCCTTGTCCAATGGACGCTAGTGCCTGGACCGCAGCCAAGACCTTGGGTTTCTCGGTCATACCTGTTCTCTTCAATCCGAAAGCAATGGCTCCAGAAGACACAATTACGATACGATGGCCAGCCCTGCGGAGTTTGACCACAGTTTCCACGATATTAGACATGTTGGCGATGCGAGGCTCTAGCGTGACCTCGTCGACGAGCGACGACGTGCCCAACTTGATGACAATGGTGTAAGATTTCATGAAGAAAGAGGATCTAGATGGGTTTGAATCATTTTTCGCGCATTGAGTCATATGGGGAAGAGAATGGGTTTGAATAAATTGGATGGGTTTTGATACCGTATGGAGGACTTTCGATTTGGAAATGTTGGGATGAGCTTTTGGTGTTGTTGATATAATTCTTAAGTTATCACCTGATTGTTAGTAATTCGAGTTATTTTGTAATGGTGATTTTCTGGGTTGGAAGTGTATCATTGCCAAGAGTGAGTCAATACAGTATTTCTTGCTGGAGTCGCACTTGGCACTCACAACGATGACTTAATTTGATGTAACTTATAACGATGAACTTGTATAAAAGTTGGTAAGAACCAAGTGAAACTACACTAAGGTTTCTTCTTTGTTATTTGCCCGGAATATCCGACTATGATGCTCAAATTCAGCTCCACCTTTTAATCTTACTGTTGTAGGTTCAAATTGATACCTTGGGCCAACCAAAATTCACCGCCGTGCAAGTCATAAATACCCCACCCACTGAAATCGTATACTTAATGTATATCAGCCGTCACAATATCGAATTAAGGACCAAATGTTACTTCGATGGGAGAGTTGTAATTGAACACTCAAAGCGGGCCGATTCGATGAAGAACGACTCTCTTGTAACTATTTATATTACCTTTCTATCAAGTCATCTTCGGCAAAAATCATCTTCGCTTTTCTTACAGTCATTAGTGGCTATCTCTTCATTTTATGTTGGTGCTTAAAGGTTGTGTTATTCTAGATTTTCTACATCCTGGAGTAAAGCAGAGTCTGGAGCAATTTAGGGAAATGGTAAGTCACACTACTCACCAGCAATCTAATCCACTTCATCTTTCTACTGCAATACCCTCTGGTTGAATTTTTTTGTACGAGAGTCGCTTTGCTGCTCAGAATTAGAGAACTATCTCGAATAGTAGTTAGAGATGAGATGCGATAGAACGGACAGATGAACACTGTTGACCCTCTCATCAGCGACTACTTCCCAATTCCGATCACCAACTTGTTCCACCTATTGTTTTATATACCATTAGATCCAATATTCTGGATCTTGAATATCTCGGAAGCTTTGAACCCAATTTTTGGGATACACCAAAATACCTCAAAAATGGTAATCAACCTCTCACATAAGATACAACCTATATTGATCAGTCATACATATGTATGATTGTCTGGCAGTGGGTCTGAAGAGAAAGAAATTACACAAATGTTGTTTCCTAGAGATGGGTGACACCAAAATATTCTGTTTGTTGACAATGTATGATGAAGTTGTGTGTGAAAACTTCCACCTTATCAATGACGAATTTCTATTAGTGTGGACACTTCCATATAACTACGCGTCACGAAAGCTAATTATTACGTATAATTTTAAGTCTTGGTTGGTACTGCTTTCATGCCGTTCGCAATTATACATGAAGCGAAAGGTGTGGAGATCACACTAATTCAACGTATCACTAGATTGTGTTGAATTTATCAGTTTATGATAAGATAGAAGACTTCACACCAAGGAAGAATTTCATGTGGATACGAGCACCCCAGTGGTATGACGTGCATTATCTTCAAGCTTATCGCGTTGTATGGAAGCTATTTTTGGCCAATGTGATGGGTGTCATTTGCGTCCCCTGCACTCAACAATGGACTCCATGCTTCTTGACAGCATTCCATTCATCACCAGGCAGGTTCCATTTCTGCATTTGGGGATGTCAAACACGGACTGTTGAAGCTTTAGCATATGAATTAAGGCACATAAGACACTCCAAGCTTGGTGAATTTCGGATTTATTAGGATAAACATTGTTTCCGGAAAATGTTTCCATTGGTTATGACACTTTGAACAAAAGGGAATCGTCGATGCGGTGAAATTTACCTGCGGAGTGTGCAATCTCATCAAAATAAAGACCACATGGTTATGTGGCTTCAACCTAATCAGACACGTCCCAAGATTTACTTTTCTGTTGATAAAGAGTGATAAGGGCAGTAGTTTCTTCTTTTTGAATTTCAATTTCTTTCTGTCTTAGAGGCACAAAAATGATTACTTTATCTAAAGATTGTCAATTAACCAGTGAAGACAAGAGTGACTTGGGAATTTATGCCCAATGGCAGTTCGGAAATACCATTCCTTCCACGACCACCGAACTTTCAAAACTGGACGTCTTCCCAGTTAGAGACATAAAGGATCGTGGTGAGTACTTCACCAGACCTAGCGATGCAACCGGGTTGGTGGTGCTGAGCTCAGAGAAGCTCACGGTCATGGCTGCCTGGAGAAACAAAGAACACAAGGGCCCTTGGCAAGTGTATGGGGAACAGGAGTCTCCAACCACGGCCTATTACTTAGTTGGTGATACCGATGTTGTGTTTGTGGGATGGGTTTGAGTTCCAGAATCAGTATCTGGAATATTTATGTTGCACTGTCTCGTCCACTTCTTATCAGTATTGTTATTCAATAAATCAATTTCAAAGAAAGGTGCTATTTTAAATGTTAAATATCAGTAGATTGAACGGACGAAAACGCGGGTTCATGAGAGATATCGCTGGAGCAGATTGTGTTGTAAATGGTCTGCCTGTAATTATAATTTTGAGTTGAGTTGATTTTAATCAGAAAAGGATCATCATTCATAGTCTACTTAAGTCCAAATATAGACTTGGGAATATTACAGGTGCACTGGATTTAGTTTGAATTTGCTAGGATTTTTGAATGCGGAGGCACATTATTCTCGCAAATTCGGAATTATAGGTGGATTCACTGTTCCCATTTATATTGGTTCACTGTTCCCATTTATATTGGTCAATTTGGTAGAAATCAGAAAAAGTATTAAGTTGATAAATAAGGTAGTTTACTCTTCTGAATTCCCCATTGTTTTCTTCTCAGAACGCTTTTGTTGACTTAATGTGTTCAAGTCATACATGGCCCAGCCAAACATTTCAAATCGTGCTTTAAAACATCGAAATGAAAAGTCGAATTCAAAAAAAAGTTATAGATGGAAATAACTTCAGTGTTATATATAATTTGTTGATTCATTTCCAATTTGGAACTTAAAAAATCCACCCCACCAGCTACACACCTTTCACCAACCTCCATCTTCACCTCCACCAATCCACTCCACATGCCTCCACAATTCCAAATCATTTTTTTCCCATCAAATCCCCGCAAAATCATGCTGGTCAAACCATTTTCACTTTTTCTCGTAAAATCACTTCACCTTACTGTCTCCATCTATGTCAGTATAATTCCCCCACTTTTTCACTATCTGCACGTATAAAACCCATCTTCTCCTAATTATCTCCTCGTCCCACCAATTGACACACTCTTTTTTATAGACCAATTCACTGATCCCACACAATTGACCCTCTCATCATAAAAACAAATGTCCCTTCTTGACAAATTCATCCTTTTCGGTGACTCAATCACCCAATATGCTAGTGATCAATCAGGTTTTGCATTAGCTCCAGCCTTGCAACATCTTTACCAGAGAAAATTAGACATAATTACCCGTGGATTCTCAGGCTACAATACCAACAGTGGCCATATTGTACTTCGTGAGCTTCTCAAGGCCGACCTGGCCTCATCTGGCTCCATCAAGTTGATGTACATCTTCATGGGCACCAACGACGCAGCCACTACGTTCCAACACGTTCCTTTGGCCCAATACAAAGAGAATTTGGACAAAATGGCGAAAATGGTGCTTGACAAAGGTATCAAGCTCATAATTGTGGGTCCTGGTTTGCATGATCAGGCACTCAGTACAATTGCCAGAGGTGATGGCGATGTCACGCCTCCATTCTCAAGCTCTAAGGAGACGAGGATCTACGCAGATACGGCTGCTTCAGTTGCTCACGAAAATAGCGTTCCTTTCATTGATTTGTGGACGCTTTTCCAGAATTACGGTAAATGGACCACGGAGGAACTTTTAGAAGGCAGTCCAGACTTACATGAGCTCTTAGTTGATGGCATCCACTTCTCTCCCAAGGCCTATGAGCTCCTCTACGAGGAATTGGTTGCGACAATCAGTGCCACGTACCCTGAATTGCTGCCTGACAACTTGCCTTCCGTGTTTCCTAATTACGATGAGCTTGACTATGACAATCTTGAGAAGTCTATCATGGATTCAATCAAAAAGTAAGCTCTGAAATGGACTGATCAATGCCACCAAATGTGAACATAAAACTGTGTAAGAATTGAATAATTGAATATAGATCGATATAGAATTCTAAAACTTGAAATTGCTTTAAGGTGTGCTGGTATGACACTATTTGAGTGAAAATTATCCTTCCAATTGGAAACTTGTCTGGAAACATTCAAATTATGTGAGCTAGTTAAATTCAGATTCATCTTCTTCTTTACGCGAGATTGCAGACATAAGGCGCAAATCTTCTTTTGATTGTATAGCAGGTAATAATGTTGGGATTTCAATAAGTTAGCTATATTATACTCCTATTGATAATAAATGAATTTGAGGTTGCCTAATATCAAATTTTTTTTTTGAAACATTTGTATATTGGAATTTTTTTTGAAACATTTGTATATTGGGTACTATATCAGTGACCAACATGGAATTTTTTTTTTTTTTTTTTTTTTTTTATTTTTTTTTTTGTTGTTTTTTTTTTTGGGTTTGTTTTT
>Ga0160505_100117_pt1 | contig 59645 bp, 48 predicted proteins | sample DIDeMG_FD_108225 | JGI IMG/M metagenome (GOLD analysis project Ga0160505, IMG submission 108225) | Enriched chicken feces microbial communities from UW Madison campus, WI, USA - DID2874_E49_Stillage MG | ecosystem: Host-associated > Birds > Digestive system > Large intestine > Fecal ... | reverse complement strand
GCGTTGCGAGAAGAGAGTTATTATTTTCTTGCAGGAATTTTGATTCGTGGTGTTGACAATTGGCTATCCATACTCTTGATGTTTCAGAGCTTCTGGGTCTTCATTGCTGTTGATATTGTTTCTGGAGCCCATTTTCTGCTAGAAATTTCTTAAGATGTCTTTTTTCGATCCTGGCCCATAGAATTTTTTACCATTCTTCCATCAATAGCTCACAATGGATATGTGATTTTTTTCTGCTGATATCAAGCGGTTGAAGTAATTTTGACTGTAATCTGAGTTCTGGCGCCCATCTACGGACATTGGTCTAATCTCCACGGAATTAACTTTTGGCGATTAATTTCAAGTCATGCTGTTTGCGTTTAACTTTGTCTCGACTATAGAATGGGTTTATATTCTTGTTGCTTAGTACTTTCTCCTTTTGATCATATTTATCAACTAGACAGAAAAACTCAGATTCCTGATATTGTGCTACTCCGGATCTACCGAATTTAGATTCATTCCTACAAATTGTTATTGAACATTTACTTTCTAGCTGAATCACATCGAAGGATACTTTTCAAACACACCGAATATGACTGGGTCGATTAATTAAAAGCTACCCTTGTAATTTCTCATTGCTAGAGGTCATGCCTCATATCACAGTCCCAAAATCAACAATCATGTCAATAAACTTTGATACTTGGATTGACTTCTTGTTAAATCCAGGTTTGAAATATTTCACGTATTGTGTACTTCTTTGTTTGAGAAACAAAACCACTGACTTTCCAATATGTTGACTCCAAATGTTTTGAAAAGCGGTTCCTCGCATAGGGAAAGGATCAGTTTCAAGGTTACTACATGATACTCTAAAGGATAAAACAAGTAGCCAAAATTCTGACCAGCTCGCTTTATTCTTCGTTGAAACAGCATTATTGTACTAGCATGAAACTCATTCTTCTCAAATGTACTCGCTTCCTACTATAAATCCGATAAGTATACCATACCGTTCTAAACTGTAGAATTCAACTTTCTATACATAAAAAGTGAAAGAAAATAGGAATCTGTTTTCCTTCCGAATTTTCAGTCATCCCGACTATTCTTCTATCCAAGTGTGCACATAACCACATAAGTCTCATACTCCAGATCATACTCTGACTCCATCGTTAATTACATCCTATATCAAATCACTTCTAACTCGGCGTATGGCTAAGCATTGCTGCTGAAATTGTTCTGTTTCTTCGATGTCGAAACAAAAGAAAAACTCGCTATTGGCGGGCCACAGTCGTGCGGCCCATACAACGTCAGCCAAAGACGAGATCACAGCAATGAAGTATGTGATGGATAAGCCTATCTTGCCCGTGTACCCATTGGACGATAAGCAGCCACCCAAAGTATATCCTGACTATGTTCCTTGGCAAGAAGACGACTCAATGAAGGATAAATTGAAGAATTCAGGCTACCTTAACAAAGGTTATTTTGAGAGTCCACTGGTATCAAACGAATACTACTCGGCTCGAAATTTAATCCAGGAGACCCTTTTTTCGTCTACTCAGAACTGCTCGACGATACTTAAAGAACTTTCACAGCATTTTACAAAGGCATACAAAACCAGGAATGAGGTGATCAACAAGATTTCCTATTCTTCCAACGCATTCAAAGTTCCTCCACGAGTAACTCTCACCGCCTCAAAAAAGGAAGCATGGCTAAAGGATTTGGCCAATCAGGATGTGCCCTTGCTGGCCGTTTCAGTAAAACTACCTCATGGTATCAGGAACAAGGTCCTAGTTGATAGTATGTGCAACTATGTGGTTCCCATCTCGCGGGCCATTTGGTTCACCAAGTGCTCTCTTTATAGTGAGCTTCTCTTGTTGCGCAGAAAGTATCAATCTAAACAGAGCTCAATTCCTCAGAATGGAGTGGTCAACTTTCCACCTTTGGATGTTTTTGAGGGTCGTTGGCTTCAGGAGTGGACTCAGCAGGTTGCAGATTATGTGTTCAAGTTTTCAAAGGAAATGCCAAATGTGGGGACGGGAGAGCGGAAGGGACCATTCCAATCAAAATTGAATTATTTGCTCTCGTACATTCTGTCCTTGTACGTTGAACGTCTCATTGATAGAGTGTTCTTCTTGTCGAGCATCATCAAGTTTTTGAGAGATGACTTGCCTTTTGACACTGCCGACCTTGCACTTTTGTTAGACTTATCAAAAGCAGAGGAAGGTGAGGAACTTGCAATTCTTTCACAGCTATTGAAAGGAAGATCCGTCAATTATGGACAGATTTTGGTGGGAATGACGTTGATTACCATGTTCTGGAATGATATTATGGAAGAAGACTTTCTCTGCAAGTATTTTAGCGAGTCACTTCTTCTCAACCACTTCTTGATTGAGAAAATCCCAGTTTTGACTGCGAAGACATCTCGTTCGTCTCTCGCATCCAGCTCTTTACTGAAGATGCTTAAGGATGACCTACTCTTACTCATTTCAACTTCCATCAATAAGCTTTTCAAACACAATACCAATGTTTTCATCGTGCCAAACTATTGGGTGTTGATAGGTGATGTTCTCTATCAAGTGCTCATGAAGGATAATTCATTAACAGACCCTATCCAGCAAGAAAATCTCCAGAAGGTTCTTCAGCTCATCAATTACAGAAATGTCAGTCTCATGCTCAATATGAAGTATCTCGTTCGGGAGGAAAGAAAAGAAGTGTCACCTCGTGTTTCTGCAAGAAGAAGTTCGTATCTTGACGCTGACTACCAGTCGGCAAGTTCCAAGTCTAGGTACCAGCGAGTCGAAGAGGCAGAACACACATACATCAATCGTGCAACCGACGACAATTTGAAATTTGTGGAGCAGCTAGATAACCTCAAGCTCAACAACAGTTTGACTGCTTTGTTGAAACCAAGACCCTCAACTCTGTTTGACTCCAACTTGTGGAAGACGAAACTAAAAATTGTGGTGTATTGGTGTGTCACCGTCTATCGAGACATGGGTTCCTCTTCGGAAAAGATCTTAATCATTTGTAATTACTTGAAAAGAAAAGTCTTACAGGCTTTGACTACAAGAGGTAGCTCGCATCTCAAGGCAGAGTTTGAGAATGAATTACTAGAAAGCATTTTCAGTTTATCACAAGAACCAGCTGAGAATATTTGCATGTACAATTTGTACGTGCTCATCAACGAGTTGTACCAGCTCAAGATTATCTCAATCTCGTCCTACTTGAGAAAGATCATTGCATGTGGAGTGTTTTACAAGTCCCCTCAGGAAGGAGAAAATATCACACAGCTTTCCAGTGATCCCCAGATTTCCTTCCATCTTTCAATCTTGCGAAATTTGCCTGTCTTGAATAACAAGCAATGCGATCACATCTTACGGAAATGGACAGTCGAAGGATTTAATTTTCTTGATCATTTCACAAGTGGAACTTCATTGCTCCAAGAGCATTTTTTGAATTGCCTAGTAAACAACACTTTCGGATCAAAGTTTCACGAAAGCTTGCAGACTATCTCGTCCTTAAATGTGGGTGTCAAGTTTTTGTTGGTGAATTGGTTAACATCGCAAGTCAAGAAGACTATATCCAATTCTCCTAGACTTATTCACATCACGCCTTCAACAATTGCAAACATATATCTGTTCTATTCGATTACTGATAATTTAACTGTCTTCTTCAAGGTTTTTGTGAAGTATGTCTTGCAGAATGAAAATAAGGTCATCATATTTTATTTGGATACCCTTTATTTCATCTCCAAGTTGATTTTGCATCATCACAATTTGGTCAAATTTATCGCTGGCAGCAGTTATGAAGCTGTTTCTTCAGCCTATGAACTCTTCAAACTTGTGATCTTGAACTATAAGGATCTCCTGTCTCGTGAGACTGATTTGTACAAGTTTAAAGAAGTCTGGCGTATTATTGATTCGTCTGTTGAGAAGTCATCCAAGACTGAGAGTATGCAGACGCACACAACAAAGGGTGGACTTGATAGATTATTATATGGGAGAGAAACTGCCGATTCGCCAGTCAAAATTTCTGCCCATGCGACAAGACAGAATGATGCCTATTCTGCTGAAACATTTAAGTACGATCTTGAATCGTTACTAACATTAAAGATTCCGGATTTAACTGGAGAAGAATTGGATGACTGCTTCAATGAAATTGCACACTGGGGTCATCCTTTCAAGAAGGAACAATTTACAGATATAAATTTGGCAGAACAAGCGATCCAACAGGTTCTCCATGAATGGCTCCAAAGAGTTGCTAAGCTCACAGAGAGTGAGGATTTGGCAATCTTTAAGCTCTTGGAAACTCTTAAAAAGAACTTTAAATTGAATGGCGGAACAATGTTCTATAGCTGCGTTCAATTATTTGTGTCCGAAGTGTTGCAGAAGAAGCAAGTGAACCACGAACTTGCCCTCTTGCTTGCTAAGCTTTTGACATATGAGATTCTTCTGATTTTTGATCTCTTCAACATCTTCAGGCAACTCCATAATAGTGCCGATTGGCTCACAGAAATCTTCACATTTGGTTCAAATGAAGTATTTGGGTCCCTTTTCAGCTACCAGTCTTTGCTCTTGGACAACATTCAAAAAGAGTATATTAGAAAACATTACGATGATGTTGTGATTTATTCATTGGAAAGATTGAAGAAAGAGGGTATGCATTCTGAAAAAGGAATTTTCGTTCGTCATAAGAATTCTATTCTTGGTGTTGTGAGAGATGCATTGATTTTCAACCGAAAATGGACAATGCATTGTCTTGTGGGTGAAATGGAGACTAAAGATCTGATTGAACTCTGTGATCAATTGTTTCCATCGGAGCTCTTAGTAAGCAACATTGATGATATCTCAAACCTCGCCAAGGCTTCCAACGAATTTTCTTTACCAATAATTCAGACAATCTTAAAAGTGGTAACGACAAGCATCCTAGATCCAAATAAGGTTCAGGTCATGGCCAGCACAATTCTTGACAATTTACACTTCCTGTTCGGACCCCAGAACTCATACTTCGGCGAAATGTTCAACTACCTCGACTGGGGATTCAAATTGCAGATCTTCAATTACCTAGAGAAGATTTTCCTCACTCAAATCCAATTCGAACCCGTATGGGAACTAGAAAATGCCATGGTGACAGAGGATGTGCACTATGTTTCTCTTCGATTGAATGAAGACGGAATTGAGTTGATCCCTATCTTCAAAGATTTCTTCAAGAAGTTCTCTGTTTCATCAGTGGACAAGCTAGACACTCCACCAGAACTTTTTGAGAATCTTTCTAATTTCTTGGTCAAGTTGTTGCAACTCCTCAACAATCAAGCAGCAGTGGAACTGGACGACCGTACTATCCACGACACGATATCCATCCTATTGCGTCTTCTCATCATCCACAAAACGTCATTAACATCTGCAATGGCGCGTGAAGACTCTGTCAACTTTGTTTTTTTGAAGAACCTCGTTGCTCTTCTCAACTCGTCCTACTTAGCTGATGGACATGAAAAACTTCGCATTTTGCTCTACGATCTACTTTTACTCATGAAAAGCTCGTTAACACAAATTCTCAGTGTTGCTAGTGACGATATCATGGCTACTTCGCCACAACAAAACTCGCTGCATAGCCCGCTGAACGCTGAAGCCAAGAGAGATAATGCCCTCCTGGAGTCTTCAGATTATGGATCTAATGCACTATCCACCATGTCTGCCATTCTCAATCTCCCCGAGCCTAGCATGGCATTACCATTTGAAACATCTGGAAGTGCCGAAAGTAACAGTGCTATTGCCCTTGATCGTTCTGAACTCGAAAACGACGGTGACATTGATTTTGTCAATCAGAGTGGGTTGGTCCTACAGCACTGCAGACGAGACTCTATGACGTTTATTCCATACATGGCCCAAGACGATCATCCATCGGTACCCTTTTCCATCAAGAGTCTCAAACTCATCGAGGATACCAGCACTGGACTCAACGATGGATGTGTTGACCTCTCGTTGTTTGATGCATACACTACCAAGGAGAATCCCTTGTAATGTCAAGTCGTTGGGGCCATCACTGTTGATGTTGTTCCTGCATGAACTCGAGGCAACTTTAGTGGTTTCAACAGGCGTTTCAAACCTTCACGACTACGGCTACAAGACCATCTGTAATTTTGATCACCCTCAAGGATAACCAGTTCCATTATGTCTCTGGATCCGCCCTCTACACCATATGCTTTGGATTCCCCAATCGCTGAGAACAGGCTACGGTCGTCGCAACATGAAAGTCTCCAGTCACTTCAAGATGACAGGTTCCAACAAGCTGCCACGGCTGGCCGTGGTGTCGACTTATCTTTTCTCAGCGCCAACTTTTCTTCAGAATCATTGGACGCTAATGGTGATTCGCCTGTGGCATCGACAAGAGCTAGCAATTCTGCTTATACCAACCCACTGGTCCCTTTCCATAATCGAAGATACTCCGCCAATGGCAGTACGCCGACGCCGTCGCTTGGTAACTCCCCTGTTGGCCAGCAATCTCATTCTCATCACCAAAGAACAAATTCCAATTCTGGTGGCTCACGGCCAAGGCCACGGTCGCTTCTAGGTTCTGAGTCTTTGAACTATGCCATTTGGGAAGATGGAGCACCAACTCAGGAGAAAATCGCCAGTAAACGTCACTCGGCATACTTTGGTTCAAAGTTGACCCCTCTTGCTGCACCTATTGACACTCGTAAGGGCAGTCTGCGATCGGGTTCGCCTGTTCGGTCAACATCCCCCGTCAGAAGAGGAAATACTTCTCCTTATAGGAGAAACAGTTCGCCGTCTAGGGAGCCGTTCAACTTTAAGCTGCAAGACTTATCAATGTCTCATAGCAACTCATCCAATCTGTCGTTGGTCGTTAAGCCTGCTCACAGAAAGGGTCATAGGTACAAGCATTCTTCGGTATCGATGAACTTGTTCCAGGAACCAGTACCAATCGCTGATGCCAACCTTCAGCAGAATCTTATTCCGGATCTGTATCCTATTCCCAACTTCAAGGAATCGCTCACTAGTGCTGGCCCTTCTCAAAAATTGAAGCTCATGTTATCTTTGGCGCATTTTGCTGTTTCAGTGCTTGTTTTTCTAGTAGGTGTCAAATTCCATCAGCCTACTTTCTCCACATTAGCTCATCTTGTGTTTTATGACTCTTTAGGTTCATTTGTGGTTGCATGTGTGGATGTAGTTTCGAATTTCGAGGTTTGGAGCAAATCCTCCATTGCTTACCCTTTTGGTTTAGGACGTCTTGAAGTCTTGACGGGCTTCGCGTTGAGTGCTTCTCTGGTGATGGTTGGTTGTGATCTAGTTTCGCATTTTGTCGAAGAGTTGGTCGTTTCTTATGTCAACGCCTCAGAGGATTCCATCGAGCACGGTGCTCATCATATTCATGGATCAGCAACTGAATCTGTCAACTGGATGCTTTACGAGACTGTGTTGGTGGCGGTGATTGCAATTACCTGGTTTACTTCCAGGTATATTTTTGACGGAGGAAACATTTCCAGAATGTTGACAGAAACAGACGTTGTTCTGCTGAAGGCAAGATTATCCAAGGCAAGAAAAGGAGGCATATTGAGCTCCACTGAGAATGAAGAAAGGAACTTCTTGGTGCTGATCAAAAGTGTCTTCCATGTTTTGGTCAAGAATCCTATCAGAATGCTTACGTTGGTATACTCAGTATTTCTCGTGTTCCTCCCTATAATTTCTTCTAGTGAGTCAATCGGATTTGATATCAGTGAGCTGTCTACTTTGGTTGTGGCTGCAACTCTCTGCTACGCGGGATGGAATCTTGTCAGAACGTTAGGTGGCATCTTGTTGATCTCGTTCCCTTATTCTGATTACGACTACAACGTGCTTCGAGCCACCATAACAGAGAAGATATTTGGGCTACCAAGCTTCAAGAGCTCGTACCTGATCAACAGTGTTTTTGTCACCAAGGTCAATTATGAGCTTTACATCGCATGCATGGCAGTTACTATGAAAGGTGGAAGCGCGGACGATGAGTCTCGACTTCTTTTCGAGATCAACAGAATTTTCGAAAGGACCATTGGCGATTTCGACGCAGATAGCAAGGTGGAAACCACTATTAGTATCACGAGGGCCTAGACCTAGCCCACGGTGCTCATAAGGGGATATCTGTACGGTTGATTGGAGCAGACAAAACAGTTCCTGTGGTCTGTCCCAATGCGGTAATTGTTAGTCATTTTAGCGCGGTGTTAAAATTTTTCATATAAAATAGCCTGCCATCTACCTACTGCCTATACAACAAAAATAAAAAGAGAATATGATGAGTAAATATTCTAAAGTTTCTAAGGCGGTTCGCATGAGCTTTTCCCGTCAATTGCATGCCTCCAACGCTGCTTGCAAGAGTTTTGCTTCGCAACCAGATGCCTCATCTTCCTCAGTTACTGGCAAGTTCATCGACGACGTCACCAAACCATACACAGTCACCACTTACGCCCGTCCTAACTTGGTTATTGCACGTGGAAAAGGCTCCTATTTGTATGACCTCGAGGACAGAGAGTACGTGGACTTCACCGCAGGTATTGCTGTGACCTGTTTGGGCCACTCCAATGAGGAAGTGTCCAAGATCATTGCTAAGCAGTCACAGACATTGATGCACTGCTCCAACCTTTACTACAACCTTCCTGCGGGAGAGTTGGCCAACAAGTTGGTTGCTAAGACCGTTGATGCCGGTGGAATGTCTGATGCCCAGAGAGTATTCATGTGCAACTCTGGTACTGAGGCCAACGAGGCTGCATTAAAGTTTGCAAGAAAATACGCCAAGTCTAAGAGCGAAGAAAAGATTGAAATCATTGCTTTTGAAAACGCCTTCCACGGAAGAACCATGGGTGCATTGTCAGTCACAGCCAATCCCAAGTACCAGAAGCCATTTGCTCCATTGATTCCTGGAGTCCACACTGCAAGCACCAACGACATTGAGACTGTCAAGAAAGTTATCAGCAAGGAGAAGACTGCAGCTGTGATCATCGAGCCTATTCAGGGAGAGGGAGGTGTCAACGCAGTGGATGAGACATTCTTGGTGGAGTTGAAGAAGCTCTGTGATGAGAACGACGTTGTCCTCATCTACGACGAGATTCAGTGTGGTTTGGGCAGAACCGGCCAGTTGTGGGCCCATTGTAACTTGCCAAAGGAGGCACACCCAGATATCTTGACCATGGCCAAGGCTTTGGGTAATGGTTTCCCCATTGGAGCCGTGATGATCAGCGAAAAGATCGAAAATGCATTGGAGGTTGGAGACCATGGTACCACCTACGGAGGAAACCCATTGGCGGCCTCTGTGGGATCTTATGTGGTTGATCAGGTTAGTGATGCTGAGTTCTTGAAGCAGGTGCAAGCCACTGGAGACAAATTTGTGAAGTCGTTGTCGGCAATCGCTGAGAAGTACCCAGAACATATCGAGAAGGTCAAGGGTAGAGGACTCTTGTTGGGATTGCAGTTCAAGCCGGAGACTGACATCAATGCCATAGTTCTTAAGTGTAGAGAGTACGGGTTGCTTGTTATTACTGCTGGAGGCAATGTGATTCGGTTGGTTCCAGCGCTCAATATTCCCGATGAGGCTACTAGCAAGGGTATTGAGATTTTGGAGAGGGCGATCTCTGAGGTTGTTGTTTAATTGAGAGTTTGGTTGTTTAGTTCTGCTGATAGATATGACATTAATGTTTATAATTTATTTATCAAGATTGAGATTAGATTTGACGAGTTGATTTGTTTTTCAAAGTTTGAATGTTTCCATGAATGAAATGAACAATGGAGACAAATGAATCATGTATTGTCATTTCTGGTATTCATTAAAAATTAGAAGTAATTCTAAAAGAAGAATCATTTTAGATTAAAAAGCACTCAGCAACCAGATACCATATTTGCTTATAAAATGATTTGGAGTAAAAAGAATCCATTCTCGAACTGTTATTCACTTCTCAACTTTCCATCTTTAAGTTCACAAAATCTTTTAAGTAACTGCGAAGTGGATCATAATGTCTTCCCATCAATAACAATGGAATAAACAATTAGTTTTAGTATATAAACAGGGCACAGTGAGAAATGACCAATCAAATCAGTTGAATCTATGAATATTAAATAATACCAAACTTTCCAATTAAAAAATTTCCGAATTTCCCAAAATTCCCCAAATCTTCCCAAATCTTCTCCATATTTTACCCATCCAATCGTAATCTCCATCGGGTCAATCGCGCCCCGCGGATCGCCAAAATTTTTTAGATACCCATGAGGTACGGATCTTCTCCCGTATTGACATCAATCCCACTAGATACCGAAATCCAAAATTATCATGACGGTATCTTTCTCGATACCCACACTGGACCTCGACTACTGCCTAGAGCAGTTACTCGAACATAAACCTCCTCACATCTTACCCGAAGATACCATCCAACAGCTATGTCACCAGCTCAAAACACAATTACTTGGTGTACCCAATATCATGACGCTACAATCTCCGTGTACGGTGGTGGGCGACATCCATGGCCAGTACCACGATCTTCTTGAGATTTTCCAGATCGGTGGTGCTCCGCCTACTACAAACTATGTGTTTCTTGGCGACTACGTTGACAGAGGCTACTACTCAGTGGAGACCATCTCACTTCTAATAGTGCTAAAGCTTCGGTATCCAAGCCGAGTTTTCCTTATCCGAGGCAACCATGAGTCACGGACCATCACAACTAACTATGGCTTTTACACAGAAGTGCTCAACAAATACAACGGTTCGCTCAAGGTGTGGAATTACATTACCGACTTGTTTGACTATTTACCGCTAGGAGCTACCATCGACGGCAAAATATTTGCCACTCACGGTGGCCTCTCACCCTCTTGCCAGCAACTAGACCAGATCCGCGCCATCGACCGCTTCAAAGAGGTTCCCCATGATGGAATCATGGCAGATTTAGTGTGGTCGGACCCAGATCCAGACATTTTAGACTTTAAGCTCTCGCCAAGGGGCGCCGGCTACCTTTTTGGGTACGATGTCATGAGGAAATTTTGCCATGACAACAATTTGGATCAGCTTGTACGAGCACATCAACTATGTAACGAAGGTTACGTCAGTTACTGGCAAGGAATGTGCCTAACGATCTGGTCTGCGCCCAACTACTGTTACAGATGCGGGAACCGAGCCAGTGTGCTTGAAATCGCTCACTCCAACTACGAATCGAGGTCCAAGAACGCACAGGGGGTGCTTCCTGGCCAGTATTGTAATGTATTCGAAGCTTCTCCAGAAAACAACCAAGACACATCGGAGGGAAAGAGTGTCAACGGAATTAATAGCAACGGTCTGACCAAAGACATGTTCAGCGTGTATTTTGAGGGCCGGCCCCAGACCCGCCAAATTGAGTACTTCCTCTGAACGGCGGCCAGATTCCATGTCATTCTGTCTTCATTTCTTGCGTGTGTTATTACTGATATTTATTGGCCATATATTATACATAGTGACTTCTTCACCCGTAATAAAGCTCGAAGTTAAAGCCGTTGTGAACCTCGTAGTCGTCCAATGAGATATGATCCTTGTATACTTGATGGCCCTTCTTCAAGATCAACTTGTCGTAAGGCGTGCCTACCTGAAGTGAGATCATCTTCTTTAAGTCACCGATGGTGTCAGAGGGCAAGCACTTAACCTTGATTTTCTTGCCTACACGATCATTTGCCAATACCTCGATCATTGGAAGAAGATTTTGAATTGTGGTGAACAGAATATCATCAGAACATTAGCTCTCTAGGCAGGATGTACTGGTAAACTTCGATGGGATGCATACAGAGCCGACATGCATTGGCTACACCCAGACCATCTTCCACAATCCATTTGAAGAACGTTAAGAATCGTCACTTATAGGCGTTGCTTACAGGGCCATTGTGTTGTCCATCGTACCTTTGTGTGAATTTCCGTAATTCCGTAATTCCGTCCTTGTCTCCTCACCTTGAGTCACGGGACTACATTGGTAGCATGACACTACCACCCACCAGACTTACTGGAAATGGACAACCAGGCCATTGAACTATTTCCAAACTTTCATTGAATCAGGAAAAAAAATTGAGAAATATTTCATTTTCTTCAACTCCATAACGTTTTGATCTCTATTTATGTATTTTTCTTTTTTTTTTCTTAGTATATCTTGTCTTTCTGTTCTGCCTTTTTGTCTTGTCTTTGTTGTCCTGTCTTTGTCTCATTCTCTGCCTCATTCACTACATTTTTTACTCTTATCGGAATCGCATCCATCAGAGGACTTTTTCTGCCAACCACCAAACCTTCCATTCTTCATCAACTCCGTAAATCTTCCCCGGATCCCATCCTCGAGATTATTCGACTCCAGAAAACCTCTGGGAAGTCCCACCTCTAAAATATTCATTCCAGTGTTCCCATGTCATCTTGTCCTGCAGACGCATGCACTCTGTCCTTTATCGACCTGATACAATCTGGACTTCACCTGGCAAAAAACTTCGGTGTCCTACACTTTTCCCTCGCCAGCCCTAGCATTTGTTCCCACCCTTAGAATTCCCATTTCAGTTGTTCCGAATATTTGAGACCAATCTCGCCATCCTTATTGAAATCTTCTTCAAAGTCTGCTTCGTCTTTTTTTCTGTTCCTTCCTACTTCCGCTTCTGCATGGCTTGATTCCATTTGATGTCTCAATTGCGTTATCACCAAGTCTCCTCTACATGTCTGCCCTTTCTCCTGTGCTAAGCGCTGGCGCCAACGACTCCATGCCCATCTTGCCCCATGAGTACTTTGTCATTGCCAACGTGTCGAAAATCCTGGGAATCTTCTCGCTATTAGTCTGGCTCTTTGCTCAGCTACCGCAGGTTCTTGAAAACCACTTGAATGAGTCCGTTTCTGGTGTTTCGCTAGCCTTTTTGATCTGTTGGATCAGTGGTGATGTTACAAACTTGGTTGGCTGTCTCCTCTCCAGAGCGCTTCCTTTTCAGATCTGTCTTGCGTCCTACTACTGTTTCATCGACTGTATCTTGAGTCTCCAGTTCTGGTACTACACCAGAGTATACCCCAAGCAGCGCATTCACCACAACTTGCTCCAGAGTCCCAATATGATGCGTCCGGTGCATTCCCGGGGCAGCGGGCATCATCCACATCCGTCCAGGACAAACCGTTTTGAAAGTCCAGGCAACGAGCTCTCTCTAGCAAGATCACACTCGTCATCTCGTAGATACCGCTCCAAGCGGAAAAGTTTCATTCTGAAGTTACTTTCGACTTCAGTGTTGAGCAGCTCCTTCGGCAAGGCAAACGCTATGCCTTTGAAAGTACTGTCGAACACTCGTGGTGAAAGCTTCGACAAAATCAAGTCATCCATGGCTGCTTTAGCGCCTGTGTTACACCTGGTAGTGGCCAAGGCAGCTCTGTTCCACTACAATGGGGCGTTTGTGGGTGCTGTGTGTGGCTGGATCAGTTCTGCGCTCTACCTCTCGTCCCGGTCTCCTCAAATATGGGCCAACTTCAAGAGCAAATCCACCAAGGGTGTCTCTCCTTTCTTGTTCTTGTTCGCCATGATTGGAAATACCCTTTATACGGTATCCATTGCTAGCGACTTGTATCTCTTATCTAAATATGATCAGCACTTGGGAGACGTCAAATTTGACGAAGTATTTTTTGCTCAGTTGCCATTCATTATCGGAAGCTCGGGAACAGTGCTTTTTGACGCCATCCTATTGTTCCAATTCTGGTTGTATCAGAAGGACCCCGAATACCTTCCATACATGGGCCATGGCGATCTTTTTGAAAACAACATCAACTTCAATGAATCCTTGAAAGAGAGATACCAGAAAAGAGCACATGCCAAGCGCAAACTGCACTCGTCAGTGGTCCACTTTACTAAGCCGGACTGGTACACCAACAATTACTCGCACGAGTTTGATGAGCCAGACGAGTATGCGGGTCACTACAGCTTTGCCAATCAACGTCATGGCATATCTCACAATGGGTATGGGGCCATAAACAATGGCTACGAGACCCCTAATAATGGCAATGGCGGCCATGTCCACTCCAAGGCACATACGGAGCGAATCATGCCAACTTATATCAACCTGGCATTCAGCATACCTCCTCCTCCGCACTACATTTCGTCATCATCATCGCAAAGTCATAACATCATGCATTCCAAAGCCAGAAAGGGAATCTCTGGCACGTTCAGCGCAATAGCTAGGTCGTTTTCTCACTCATCTTCAATGGTGAAATCACCGTCCATTGCCTCTTCTCACGAAGAATCTGTTGGTTCCCCAATGGGGACAGGGTTACTTCCACACTTGGTGGGGACTTACTCGTCCGTATCGAAGAAGATGATGAACGATTCCAAGATCCCCTTTCTGCCTATAGATTTCCTACATAACGAGTTCACCCAAAGAAGTGGGGGACTGAGTAGTGACCATCCTTATACACATTAACTAGGTTTAATACAATTAACAAACGGAAAAAATCAATGATAAACTCTATAAATGCCTTACTTCTTTACTCTCCATGCACTGGGAGGGAGTGTTTGCAAGTAGGTGGCTTTTCTCTTGACCCAGAACCAAATGAATACTCCAGCAGTCAAACAGATGGCACTGGTGTAGAAATATCCGTCTCTAATGATATGAACGGTGCCATTGGCACCAATGCATTCTTGTTTCTGTTCCTCGCTATTGAGGTAGTACTCTGAGGCTGGTGTCTTACATGTTGCAACAGTGAACTTGTCAATCAAGTAGAAGATGATCAACCTTGGCCATGTCCCTCCGTAGTTAGAGAGTGTGTTCAATGTGGTCATATAGGTTCCACCAATGGCAGGATCTGCAATCTTGGTGTGGAACGCACAGAGAGAGACAAATTGAATGGTGGACATGAACGAGCCTAGCAAATGTTGGACAATGATGAGGAGGAACAATTTGAACGAGATCTGACCGTTCTCTATTTTGGGAAAGGAAAGCAAGATCAAATGCGCCCAAAGAGCAGCTACCAAACGACCAGCAAAGCCAAAGAGCCACGGACGTAATGGACTCTTTCCAGAAGACCAACGGCCCGCATAATACCCAAAGATCATTTCAAAGGGAAAGTCAATGAGAACTGTGATAGAGAGATCTTCCTTAGAGAAGCCTTTTTCCAATAATTTCAAGTTGGTGGCAGCCTCGTTGGCTTGGAATCCCAACTTCGCAAATAAGAGAATGACGACAAATGTCTGGACATTCGGAAGCTTTAACACCTGAATCATGGAGCTGTAAACGTGCTTCAAGTCGTGGAAGTACCTCTGGCTGCCTTCATTGGGACGGTTGTGGTAGTCTTCATCCTTGTAGTGGCTGGTGGAGAGCTTGTCGAAACTTCTTCCACGCAAATGTGGAGGTTCCTCGGGAATAAAGTACATAACTAAGGTCACTGCCAAGTACAGCCATCCCCAGAAAGCAAGGTAACCACCTAAATCGAACAATCCTTTGTCGATGGGTACTTTTCTCAAGTATTTATTGGCGAAATCAGGCGAACTCAATGCTAAGAACACCGTGAAACTCAGGAAATAGCCACAGTTCATGCCAATTGTCTGGGCCGTGGACGCAAAAGGCAAACTTTCCGGCGATAAGCATGTCAATGCCCATCCATCCACAGCAATATCTTGCGTAGCGCAGAGAAACACCAACAAGAAGAAGCAGAAGGTGATTTTGGACAAATATTTGGCCGGATCCTCCATGAGGTCGTTGATGACCATTCCCAAGTACAAGAGTGTGAAGCCCGAGACGAGTTGAACTGGAAGAATCCATGATTTTCTGCGTCCTAGCTTCCTGCTGTAAATGGCATCCACGATTGGAGACCATAAGAGTTTCAATGAATATGGATACGACGCAAGCGTGAAGATTCCCACCTGTGAGTATGATACTTTGCCCTTTAAAATGAATGGAACAGATCCAAATGCTAGTCCTACGGGCACTCCTTGTAGCGTATACAACACAATAAGCACGATGAAATTCAAAAGGTCTTTCCTAGGGAGTTTGGCTGGTCCAGACAGCGCAGGCCCCGACGGCGTGGCATTTCTCGGCAATGAAGTAGGAAGAAGCCCGTCGTTTTCTTCGTCGAATGTAGCATGATTGACGAAGTTCTCATGGATAGGGTCAATGTGGCCCTTTTCTTCCATGGCTGAAACTTTTGGCGACGACGCGGACCGTTTATGAACATCCATGGTAAGTGTGGAAGAATGCGATTGGACACGAACGGACGGGATCGAGAGCAATCCTGTCGAATAAAAAGAGAATTTGGAATTATATCCTCGGTCAAAAAGGACACACCTATATGGTTGGAGGTAAAATAATGTGATACTGTTCTAGTAGTAGGTAAAGAACAGCGCGATCAGTCGGCATAGAGGTGAGGGAAGAACTTAAACGGGAAGAAATGTGGAGAAAAAATATGGAAGATGAAATATTGAAAATGGTGGAGGAAATATGAAATATGAAATACGGATATCAGGAAATGATTTCTATTAAGAGCTCGATACTTAAAATCTTTGCCCTGACTAGAATGTACTAGATTGTCTTCAGATTATATGATTCAACTTTTGACCTCTAACATGTGTTCTATCCAGGCCCTATTTACAAGCCCAACACCTTTCTGGAGGCTCTCAACACGATCTCGGCATCTGGGAAGGCGAAAGCCTCCAACTCCTTGGCGTATGGAGTTGGGACCTCACAACCAGTGACTCTCTCAACTGGAGCGTCCAAGTAGTCGAAAGCCTCGGACTCCATGATCTGGGCACAGATCTCGGAACCAACACCAAATGCAGGGAAACCGTACTCCACAGTCACCAAGTGGTTGGTCTTCTTAACAGACTCAATGATAGCTGGAACATCCATAGGTTTGATGGATCTCAAGTTGAGAACCTCAGCCTTGACACCGTACTCCTTCTCCAAAACCTCAGCAGCTTCAAGACAGTGCTTAACAGATCTGGTGTGCGAAACCAAGGTAATATCAGTACCATCTCTCTCAATCTTGGCCTTACCGAAAGGAATGACGAAGTCGGTGGAGAGAGCCTCCTCGGAAACCTCAAACGATTCACCGTAAGCAATCTCATTCTCCAAGAAGATGGTTGGGTTAGGGTCTCTGATAGCAGCCTTCATCAAACCTCTGTAGTCCTCAGCGGAGTATGGAGACACCACCTTCAAACCTGGAATGGATCCGTACCAAGCAGCGTAACACTGCGAGTGTTGAGCAGCGACACCAGCAGCAGCACCATTGGGGCCTCTGAACGTGATGTTACATGGCTGGATACCTCCGGACATGTACAAGGTCTTGGCAGCGGAGTTGATGATGTGGTCAATGGATTGCATGGCGAAGTTGAACGTCATGAACTCACACACTGGCTTCAATCCAGCAAGAGCAGCACCCACGGTCAAACCAGTGAAACCCATCTCGGTGATAGGCGTGTCAATGACTCTTCTCTCGCCGAATCTGTCAAGCAAACCTCTGGAAATCTTGTAGGCACCGTTGTACTGGGCCACCTCCTCACCCATGAGGAAGACGTCGTCGTCTCTGTCCAACTCCTCGGCGATGGCAGAGTTCAAAGCGTCTCTGACGGTCATGGTCTGTGGGCCCGAGGCGGCGGAGGCCTTTCTCATGGCGGCGATGTTGGCTCTTGCGGCCCTCATGGAGGTCCTGGCGACACTGGACAATGGGGACATGATGGGGGGAGAAAGATGTGGTTGGTAGTGGTTGATATATATGGGACGGAACGATGAGGACCGTGAGCGCGGCTACGGAGATACAGCTCCGGGAGGGACGGGTCCGGGGACAATTGAGACAAAAGAAGAGAGAGAAGGTTGAAATGGGGAGAGAAGACAAAGAAAAAATAATAGAAAAGTGAAATAGAGCGAATTGGAAGTTAATAATAGACTGGTGCTTTGGAAGGTGGGATTGGTGGTGAGATTGGTGGTGGGGAGGAGATGAGTTCGCGATGTGACAGGTGGTGCGAGATCTTAAGGTGACAGGTTGGATGAGAAGGTGAGTGGATGAATTGATTGGATGGGATTGAGTGGTTGGAATGAGGAGTAGGAATTGAGTAATTGAGCAATTGAATGATATGAGTATTGAGTGATTTATGTGGATCAGTTGATTTGAGTGGAATCTATAGATTAGTAGAGTGGATTGTGTGAAGTGAGTGTAGTCAGCTTTACTTACTTCATGAAGACGAGAATTAAACGAACAAGAGTGCGATCCGAATATTAATTGACTTTAGAAGCTGATTTAATGCCAAGTAAAGCAATTGAGGTTGCTGTTGGTATTGAAATACTTGAGATTTCTTGAAATGGCAATTCATAAGCCCAGGTTGACTCAAGTCAAGACAAGGATATATCTCAATCATCTGGCTTTATGATTCAGTGAAATCGGTTGAGCATGAGTCTTTGATGCCCACCTTAGCCCTATTTTATGAATTTTTTGCCTTCTAAAGTTTGGGGAGAAGTTGATCACATAAAACCTTCTAATTTGGAATCGTCTCCCAAAGGTTTCTTCTCCCCTGAAACGAGTCCCTTCTGGGAATTCCAGGAATTTTGCCCGTAAAAGTTTCATTGATACCTTCCGGACGTTCTATTCATCAAGCGTCAAAGATCACATACATGTCAGGGAACAAATATTTGTAAGGGTCACCTCTTCGAGTATCTTGAGAAGAAGCAAACATTTGATGAGTCGAGACTTAATGCAATTAGACTCATCTGGGAATGCTTAAAAGAGTGAGAGACATCACATTGCTAGATGATCTATAAACTCAGAATAAATACGGCTGCGAAAAGCAACACCATGAGCTTTTCTAACCATCGCATTTGGAAAGCTTTCTTTACTCTCACAATTGGTAAACATTTTTTAAAAGAAGAACCAATGGAATCATCGACTTATTCAGTCTGCTGAAAAGTCTTTTAACACCCAGAGAAAAGTATACTCTGGTATAATTTGAAGATTCTCAACTATGACAAGGGCCATTGAAAAATTCATAGCAAGATTTGACCACCAAAACCACAACTAACAAAAACCAACGAAGAAAATGATTACACATCTAATGTAAAGTACACTCCAATTCGAGTTTATTTTCAAATAATGTTTCAATTCTACTGTCTTCAAAGAAAAGGAATTTCACAGCTAGTTCAAACCTCACGGCCTATTCAGAAACAGCCCCGGCGAAAGACATGTCTCAACCTCAGCACCCTCTGATAGCACCTATCTGCAAACTGAAATTACTCTTTAATGCTCCTCTTACATATTCAAATTATATTGCCAACATTGAGTATACACACTATCAATAACCCAAACATTCACCAGTCTAACAGGAGCACTCATTGATGCCCTACAAACCCCTCACAATTGCCCTGTATCCTTCAATGTTACAAAATGTCATAATACTCTAAGATGTCCTAAAACCCATCAATGCCACAATCCACCATCATTGTCTAATATATCTCAGAGCCCCAACCAGTAAATTGATCTTTCGGCCGAAATTAGTCGTCACTAGCATAGGTTCAACATATACTTCACCCCCGCCTTCGCTCAATTTCTTCCATACAGCTCCAAGTTCCGCTAATCCATTGCCCCATTCCATCTCCATGAAAATCCCCTTATCCCATAACAAACTCTGCTCAACAAAATAACATCATCTACACCATCAATTCATTTATTCTTTCTTTCCTTCAAATTTTCTATTCATCTTTTCTTTTCTTTTTCTCATCTCATGTATATTCGCACCCAACATTCGTCTTATCTTATCGCACCGGAAAAACTCGCACTCAATAAGGAAATCGTCTATTAGAATCTTATTCTCAGAGTAGCATCGCCCCCTCTCGTGACTCACAGAAACAACAAGAGCCAATTTCACTCTCCAAAGCGAAATGTATACACTCGGGGTTCTTCGGCCACCCAAAATCCAGGAAGTCAAGCAAGTTCCCCTCTTGTCCCGACCACCCCCGGGTACCCGAGCTCAATCTGAGTGCCCATCGCAAAACCCCACCTCCGTACACCAGTGACCAGAGTATATATAAAGTAGTCATCCAATCCGCTTTCCTGAGTTTCCAACCATCATGCTCAAATTGTTAAGGCCCGCCTCTACCAGAGCAGTATCAAGTCGTTTTGTGGCTACCTGCGTAGTTCCCATTACACTCCCCAATGCCGCTTCCCGCTTCTTTTCCCATAAATCTTCAAATCTACAGGCTGGATCCACCGTACCATCTGAAGCTGCTGATGCCGCCGCAACGGTGATCGCAGAACAGAGAGATGCTAGCACAATAGCTCATAGCGCCACATGGTTGGACGCATTGACTGAGCGTGACAGACAAGCTGCCGAAGGAAACGTTTTGGACTCATTTAGCTATATGAATCCCAAAACCACCGAAGTGGGTGAAAGAACCCGTTCTGAGTCGTTCTCCTACCTTGTTCTTCCATTTAAGGACGACAGGTGGCTCTGTGACTCGTACATCAACGCTTTTGGTCGTTTGAGAGCCGGTCAAATGTTTCAGGACTTGGATGCCTTGGCCGGAAGAATCGCTTACAGACACTGTGCTCCTGCCGAACCCATGAACGTCACCGCTTCTGTGGACAGAATTTACATGGTCAAGAAGGTGGACGAAATTCAGAATTACAACTTCGTGTTGGCCGGTTGCGTGACTTGGACTGGAAGATCGTCTATGGAGATCACTGTCAAGGGTTATGCCTTTGAGGACCTGGTTCCAGAGGACATATCTGAGGAGACTTTGCCTAATGAGAATGTATTTTTGACGGCTAACTTCACCTTTGTGGCCAGAAATCCATTGACCCACAAGTCTTTTGCCATTAATAGATTGCTTCCTGTGACCGAGAAGGAATGGATTGACTACAGAAGAGCTGAGTCGTTCAATGCCAAAAAGAAGCTTGCTGCTAAGGACCAATCTATTATTGAACCATCTGATGAGGAAAATAGACTCGTATACGACATGTGGAAGGCTTCCAGAGAATTGACTCCTCAATTCAACAAGAACGTTATGTTCATGAAGGACACCACCGTCTCATCTACCTTGTTCATGCAGCCTCAGTACAGAAACAGACACTCATACATGATTTTTGGAGGTTACCTCTTGAGACAATCATTTGAGTTGGCATACTGTGCTGCAGCAGCATTTTCTTCGGCTGGTCCTAGATTCGTGTCCTTGGACTCCACCACATTCAAAGCTCCTGTTCCTGTGGGCTCTGTTTTGTCCATGAGTGCCTCAGTCTCATACACCGAGCATATTCATGATGGCAGCGACCCTGAGGCTGGTGTCGACTCGCCTTTCAACTTGCCTGCCACCAACAAGATCTCTGCTAACCCAGATGCTTTCTTGCTGGAGCCTGGTACTTTGGTACAAGTCAAGGTGGATACTAATATCAAGAACTTAGACTCTGTTGTGTCCAAAGAGTCTGGTTGCTTCATCTACTCATTCTTTGTTCCAAGAAGCAGCTACGAAGAGGGAAAGCCTCATTTCTCATCGGTGATTCCACAAACCTACTCTGAGATGATGGAGTATGTCGAGGGTAGAAGAAGAGCACATGATACTGCCAACTATGTGGCCACCATGCCCAAGTAGTGAATTTATAGAGGTATCAAGATCAATAATTCGTGAAGGAAGTAGTAAGTAACTTTTCGCAGGGAGTTTATTATTGGCACCCCTTGCGTAAGTGTCGTGTGACAGGTCTCGCCAATACTCTAAAAAAACTTTATAAATTAACAATCCAAATTGTGCTCCAATTCCAGGTTTATTTTAATTATTCATTTATTCAATTAATCTGTAATAATACAGAATGCATACCTATATCCCAAATTTTAATACTTTAGAGCTAATCGCTATCACCATCGTGAATCTGGGCGATCTCTCCCAGGTGCTCCACGTTCTGGTTATGAGCAGCATCTCGTAGACTTCCTCTTCTCGTAAAATCCACAAGCTTGGCCCTGATTCCTCTCTTGCCATCCAACATCTTCTCGGATAAATCAGAGTACACCGACGTTCTCGATTGGTTTTTTTGAGAGTAATTTCCGACAGTTGAGAGATTGTTTTTTGGCGTAGACTCGCTGATGAGAAACGTTTCCGAGTCAGGAGATGCGATCAAGGCCTCCAGGGACCGTGCATCCTGTGAGCGTCTCCAGCCTACATAACCCTCTGACGTCTTAATGGGTTCAAAATCATCTTCAAATGAATGATGTGTTCCCTGATCACTACCAGATGGCAGGTTGGCTGTCGAATTAAGGAATTTGGCCATCAAGTTATAGTTCGATGAATCATTAGATGTGTTGTAGAAGGTATTATTGCTGGTATCTTCTTCTTCGTTAATGTTGTTGAGGTCAGGGGAAACAGCCTTCTGAGTTTTAGAAGGAGAAAAAGACATTGAACCGTCAGCTAGATTGCCGTCACTATCAAGTCTTTGCACGTTCTCTGACAGAGTATCACGAACGATTGAATGGCTCAGGAGCATTTTGACAGGAGACGGGAGGGAGTCTCTGCCTCCATCGACAAGTCTAACCGAAAACAACTGTTCGGTATTCACTGTGTCCATGGAAAGTTGCGATGTGTGTTTCTGCAGCAAGAGGAAATTCTGCTTTATAGCATTGGAATCAGACGTATCGTTTGCACGCCATGATTTGATTGGCTTCTCAGATGCGTCGAAATAATTGCTCTCTGCCTCAGAATCCACATGAGTGAGACTTGACAGTGTGGAGTTATTGTCGTTGTCAAGCTTCAATGCGTTCAATGCACCTAATTGTCTAGCATGTTCCCTAGAATCGTCCATATCATAAGTGACGCCAAATCCTGGGCCAGTGAGCTCAGGTTCTGTTACTGACTTTTCAGATTCAGCATCTTGATCTTTCTTGCGGCGACAACAACAGAATAACAAGAGCAAAACAGCCAAGAGGAGCACAAATGCAGGTATTCCGATAGCCAAGCCCAAGATGAGCTTCTTCTTGTTATCAGACGATTTCTTATGAGGAGCAGGTGTAGCACTTGAAGATGCCGAGGAAGTGGAGGAGGAAGCAGTAGAACTTGTAGGTGTCGAGGACGAAGAAGACGACGTGCTAGACAGCTTTGAGTCTCCATCGATTCCCATTACTTTGAAAGAACGTGATTCTGAGTCAAATGTGGATGTTGCCTTGACTGTGACCTTGACAGAATCCAAGTCTTTAGGAGCAAAACCTGACATTGTCAAATTCAGTGAATGGTAGGATAACCAGTCGGAGGGATCGAAGGTGACATCAATGGTAGTGTCATTAAAGTCCGTGAAGAACGAGCGCATCAATTGCAATTGGAAATATTCGTCTCTGGTGGCATTGACGTCGGCCATCAGATTCACAGTGAATACAGAGTCAAGAGAGTCAAACGTGTATGGTAACTCCACCTGATTTCCATAGACGTCCTTGACAATAACAGTAAAGTTGTCAAAAGTAGATGAGTTTGGAAATGACCCTGTCAATGAGTAATTCTTGTCATCCAACAGGATGTACGAAGGCATGTCATCAGTAGAAACAGACGAGATATTCTCGGCAGAAATCAAGGTTCCATCAAGGTAAACACTGGAAAAAACAGGCACAGTGTAGTCAAAGTCCGAGCCGTATGTTCCGTTGACTTTAATGGATTCGTTGAGCAGAGTACTGAGCAGGTGAGCACCCACAACCAAGTAGAAGATGCCTTCGGCACCTGCGTAACCTGCGTAATCCGAGGCAATGAAGCTAAAACCGTACAGAAGGGACGGAGCAATAGAGCTGGTCACATAGGGAACAGTTCCAGAGAACGTGTTTGAGGAAGAGTCGAAGTTAATCCAGTTTGGAAGCGAAGTTCTGTCCATACTCCGGCCATAGTAGGACGAGATGGGTCTAGAGGCATGGGCGTTTTCCACAAACACCAGATTGTTAAATTGTATGGAGAACTGCTCACCTTCCTTTACCACCAAGCCATTGAGGCCGTTGGTCTTGCCGTACTTGGCAATGGATGTGAACATCACATCGGAACTGGATAACGATAAGCCGGAGCTATTAGACACCATCATGTAGTAAGAATTACTCAAGGAGGAATTGTCTGCAGAGTCTGCGCCTTGCAACGAGATCTCAAATTGACCCATATCGCTGGAGGATGGAGTTCCCGTGAATGTTCTGGAATCTGAGTCAAAACTGAGCCATGAAGGCATGTTGGAGGCCGAGTAAACGACGGAGCCTCCCGCACTGGATTTGTAGGTGATTGATGCAAGTGTGAACAGGTAAGGTTGGTCCACACGAGCAACATTGGGGAGCTGCTCGTTCATGGGCCATCCCACGTAGACAGCCCATACTGGAGCCAACAAGAAGAACCAGATCATGGGGAGGGGTGGGAACCAGGAGAAGAAACGGAGAAGGAACGACGAACTGAAGGATAGGACGGGATAGACAGAAGAACCCAGGACTTTCAGGAAAGTTTGATGAAAAGGCGGCTGAAAGAAGAAAAAAAACTTGACGTGAATGGGATTGAAGGTGGAGGTTTCGAGACTAATAGGCGACGCGCAGAGCTAAAGAGCGTGGTCGCGATGGCAGGCACATAGCGAGGCAGGAGGGTATAGCGGTGTGGCCAGGGGTTGGAATGTGAGCCATGAGGCTGCGAAAAGGCGACGAAAATGCGAAAATTTGGAGGAAATTGCCGAAAAAAGAAGGGGCCCGCGAGTGGTTTATTCGTGAAATACGGTGCGAAAAAGGTGTAAATTGGTGTGAATTAGGTGGTGAAAAGGCTGAAACGGAGGGGGTGAGGACATGGAAAGGATCCGTTATGGAGAAGAGAGAGATCGTAAAAAAAGAAAGGAATCACTAGGATTTTTTGCTAATAGAAGAGAATTTTAGAGTTGAAAGACCTTGGAAGGTGAGAATCTTTTAACGTGTGAGAAATTTCTCTGGTGTTTGTGGCCCATTTGAATGAACAATTGATGATGGAGTTCTGAGACACTGTTGATTTTTTGCCGTGTTGTTTGTTTGTGGTTGTGGGACGCGCGAAGCCGCGTGTCGCTGCCTGGTGCAGCCAAGCAATATACATGAATTTTGCCAGATCTCTAATAATATACCAGATACACGAGATTCAATATACAAGATATTATACCAGAGAATATTATAATTAGAAGCTCTGAGCAAATGATGGATTATTGAGATTTCGATTGTCGCCGTTTATTTTGCTCTTTCTGTATTGTATCTTTATTTTCTTTTTTGTTTTCCTCTTCATTCCTGCCATTCCGTAGTTAACATTCTCTCCCAGTCTGAAAGAAGAATGCGATCATTTGTCATAGGCTGGTGAAACATGGAGATGGTCCGACCCGCTTAGTGTATGTAAGTCTAAGATTTACCGGTCTCAGGCTTCGATATATATATACTGGAGTACATCTGTTTATTTTAATATTTCTGAATCTAGGATATTCAGTAGAGTCTCAAAATGGAGATTGAACAGTGGACGGTTTTGACTGGAATTGAGTAGATTGGCCTTACTGGTAAATGTATTGTCTGGGTCTAGAATATAAAACTGTCTTAATGTAATACTGCAAGCGTGGAAAGTTAGTCAGAAACATATATTGAACTAACACTAACCAATAAAACAACGGAAAAGTGGCATTCAAGTAGTAATTGATGGAAATGCAATTGACATCAGGTAGCCGAAGGAGTTGTGTATCATGTGATGTGTAATATCACAACTAGTTACTGTGTAGTTGTCTCTACATGAGTGACCTAATTGTAAGTAGCTCTGAGCTTTCAGCAGTAAACAGTCTATTGAATGTCCTTTATTAATAGAGACAATATTACACTATACCTGTTATATCTTTCACAGTTGTTTTATTCTGTCCTATGCACAAATCTATGTATCTTCTGTACCTTCTCGTATACACCGCACCACTTATTATGTGACCGTTATCTTCCTTTCTGCTTTCTATCCAATTCTTCTTTCTCTATCTTCTTTCCCCCTTTAATATCTCCCTCTCGTTTCTCTCCACCACATTCTGCTTAGCCCTCACCCATCTGGGAACATAGTACACCGCAATCACTCCCGCATAGCCAAAGAGCAATCCCACCAACTTCTCCGCCAACAGATGGAAATACATGTTGGTCATGAGAAGCATAAACCACCACAACAGAAGAAGCGCAACGACTGCCACCTGCGGCGTCGTCTGAATCACTCCAGAGACACGTTCAACAACGCTTTTCGTCAGCGCTCTCACATTGACCTGAATCTGGCGAATGAACATCTTCCACCCTGGCCAATAGGGCTTGATCTCATGAAACAAGTAAAGAGACGAATGTACAAGCAAAAAAACATGACCCAGCGGATCATGGCCACCTTCCCAGGTTCCACGCACGCGACGGCAAGTGGCAGAAGAAACGTTTCGAGACTCAAACTTGCCATCCAATTCCTGGAAAAGACTAACCATCAGTACATCGAGTCGATGTAACCTATCAGCAGCAATGTTTGCACACTTGCCTCCAGTCATCAAAAACACTTTATCCATAATTGGATGTCCAAAGAACCACTGCGTGAAGGCGATCCACCAGATGGTTGCCAAAATGTATCGTACCACAGCACCAGCCAATACCTTGCCGTTGGGCCGTCTGTACATCTCCACACTGTAAAATAGCACCACTACAAAAGTCGTCCATCCCCAGCCTTTCTTAACAAACAACTGGTTAAAGATATTGCCCTTGTCATTGTAATAGTTGTAAACTTCCTCTTGCTGCGAGACGATGTGGAGCAACTTACCCAAAATGAAGTTTAAAAGAAATGAAGCCGCATATGAGAGTTCTGCCAACGTGCAACGTATGCTGTCGAGCGATGTCAATGCCCTATTTGCCTTGGCCATGTGCCGATTGTAGATGGCTTCGTTGTTCATGATGGCAATTAGTGTTGGGTCTGGGTGCAGTGCAGGTGAAGGTTGCCAAATGAAGGAATATACTTGAAGGTTGGAGTAGAAACTGGGAATGAGACTTTCGAATGAAACTTAGGGTATAATGGTTTCGGGATAGTATGGATTAAAACTACGGGATTGAATTATGGATTGAAATTATGCAATGAAGTTTATGGAATCAAGGTATAGAGTAGCAATACTGAGAAAAATTATAATAGTTCTTATACATACAGATACGAATTTGTCTCTCTGCGAAACAGAATAGGGCGTCAAGGTTAGCATCTAGTCGATCTGATTAAGACAAAGCTTCTTCGTGAGAAGTTTGCTTTTATTTATTGGGTTTCTTCCCCAAATCTCTATGTATCTTCATTATTTCTTCATTATAATAACCCCACTATGCTGAATATCGAAAACTAAGATAATGCAATCTAATAGTTTGACATATCAGAGCACTATGGCTCATCTACTTGAATCGAAGGTGTCTCAGTAGACAGATCTCTCGGATAAACCTTCTGTGGTGACAGCTTCTTCTCCTCTTCCTCCTTCCTTTCCTCAAGCAGGTCGATAGGCTCTTCGGCACTCTGCCACCTCTTGACCATGTCGTTCATCAAACTGTTAATAAGTTCGGGGTTGACTATGCTCTTGCGGAATTCCTCGCTCTGCAATAGGGTTAAGATATGGAGACAGTTTGGATAGACCACGTACTTTGCATACTTAGCGTCTTTCCAGTAGTTCAAGTATTTGAGGTAGTTGACGAATGCTGGGTCGGACAAGTAGTCGTTTTGGGCTAACCAGTTGACATATTGGATATTGGCAAGAGACTGAACAAACTCAAGCTCTACCTCCCACCTCGTGGGAAGCTCATCCACCTCTGTCATTTAAGCTAGACTCTTTAAAGCAGAATAATTGGATGAGGGTCTGTAAGAAACAGTACGAAACGGACAGTAACGGATAGGAAATACAAGTGGCTATCCAATTCAAATGACGCTGTCAACAGAAAATATCGACAGATTATATTAATGTCACAATGATTCAGATGTCGAAACTGTCTAATATGTATCTATACAAGATACTTAGTGGATGTTAAGTGCACACCTTTAGCAAAACAACAAACCGACCACCAAAACAAAGGATTGGAGAAAAAAGGACCCCTCCTCAGAGTTTCAGAAAACCTTACCTACCGTCAAATATGTCCCGACAGGCCACCTTGGAGAAAGAGTTGGAGCAGCTCAACGATCTCAACATTATGGCTGATCAGCTACTAGATACCATCAAGAAAACACAACGAAACATCACGTCGTCCAAAAGTGCCACCGATAACACTTCTGCGTTGCTTGAAAACTGGATTAAGATCTTGAACCAGTCCAAATTTGTCGGAGACGTACTTGAGGATCCCAGTTGGACAGGTGCGGTCGATGTGGAGTCTTCACAAGGTCTTGATACGGAAGTGGCCAAACTCAATGCTGAGCTCCAGGCACTTGAGAAGGAGAATTCGGCTATTCAACGACGTCTTGACTCGGGGTCACTGCCTATCAACAAGAGAGTCAGAAGATAGGATAGCTTTACGCGATTGGATAATTATGGATATATAGGTGCTATAGGAAGTATAGGTCACACGGAAACTTAATAATCGTATAGGAAATATGGGAGTATTGGCAATGAGATATTCCAAAAGTACATGATATTCAACAAAATTGTGGCATAAAATATACAAACATAAATACTACTTGAAGATACTGGCGATCAAGTCACCCGAGTCAACCGAGTCTCCCTCCTTGATTTCAAGGTCTCCAATCTTTCCACTCACTGGAGCACTGATTACCATCTCCATCTTCATAGCACTCAATACGGCGACCGGGTCTCCCTTCTTGACCTCCTGGTCCTTCTTGACTCTGACCTCCACAACGACACCAGCCATTGGGGCTCCAATGTCGTTTGGTTGGGTAGCCTTAGGTCTGGTCTTGGTCTCGATGGAAATAGTCTTGTCATCCACAGTGACAGATCTCATTTCACCGTTCAACTCGAAGAACACCTCTCTAGTACCGGTCTGTTTCGAGATCTCTCCCACTGCCAACAACTTGATGATCAAAGTCTTACCTTGCTCAATGTCGACAACCATTTCTTCATTGACATCCAATGGCTTCAAGAAGTAACGAGTTGGCAAAACAGACAAGTCTCCATACTTCTCCAAGCTTGCACGGTATGCCTCGTACACTTTAGGGTACATGACGTAAGATGCAATGTCACACTCAGTGATGTTGTCTCCGTAACGAGAAATCAATTCTTCCTTGACCTTTGCGAAATCAACTGGTGGCAACGTCAAGCCTGGTCTCTTGTCCAACTTTGGTCTCTTGTTACCCAACATGTTGCTTCTCAAAGGTTCTGGGAATCCTCCGTATGGGGTTCCCATTAAACCTTCCATGAAGTCTAAAACCGAGTCAGGGAAGTCCAACTCAGGGGCCAACTTGATGACATCCTCCTCAGTAAGATTGTTTGAAACCATGAACTGGGCCAAGTCTCCGACGACCTTAGAAGTTGGAGTAACTTTGACAACATCACCCAAAAGCTTATTGGCGACCTTATATTTCTCCTTGGTCAACAACCACTTCTCACCCAATCCCAATTGCTGGGCCTGAAAGATCAAGTTGGTCAATTGACCACCTGGGATCTCGTGTTGGTACACCTCTGGGTCAGGACCCTTCAAATCAGCTTCGAAACAAGAGTAGAGCAATCTCATCTGGGCCCAATAGTTGTCCAACTCTCTGACCAAGTCTTCGCTCAATCCATGGTTCACTTCACCTTCAAAAGATGCAAGCAAGGCACTGATAGATGGCTGAGAAGTCATACCAGACATAGCGTTGGAGGCTGCATCCACAACATCGGCACCAGCCTTAGCAGCAGCATCCATACTGGCAACACCAGTACCAGCAGAGTCATGAGTATGAACGTGGATTGGCAAGTTGGGGTACTTAGCTCTAATGTTAGACACCAAAAGGCTTGCAGCCTTTGGCTTCAAAGTACCAGCCATATCCTTAATACCCAAGAAGTGAGTACCCATTTTGACAATCTTGTCAACAACATCCAAGTAGTACTCTAAGTTGTATTTCTTACCTGGCTGCAACATGTCTCCAGAGTAGCAGACAGTGGCTTCAACGACACCACCCGCTTTCTTGACTGCGTCAACACCGACCTTCAATTGATCCAAGTCGTTAAGGGCGTCGAAAACTCTGAAAATGTCGACACCGTTGTCCTTAGCCTCCTTGACAAATTGGTCAATGGCATTGTCCGGTAATGAAGAGTATGCCACACCGTTGGCACCTCTCAACAACATCTGGAAAGGAATGTTAGGAACCAAAGCTCTCAATTTTCTCAAACGAGCCCATGGATCCTCGTAGAGGAATCTCATGCTGACATCGAAAGTGGCACCACCCCAACATTCCAAGGAGAACGCACCGTTCAATGCGAAAGCAGTGGAACGGGCAATATTTGCCAAATCAATGGTTCTGACACGGGTAGCCAACAAGGACTGGTGTGCATCTCTCCATGTAGTATCGGTAATCAAGGTACCATTGAATGCTCTAACCTGCTGAGCAAACTTCTCAGGACCCTGCTCAAGAAGAATTTGTCTCCACCCTCTAGGAGTCACAGCACCATCCACGTCGACAGGAAGACCAGTCTTAGGATCGTGCAAGATAGGAATCAAAGCCTCGGTAGAAAGCTTAGGAAGTCCCGTCTGACCCTTAATGGAAGAACCGTTGACAGCCAAGTCTCCGAGATAGTTCAACAACTTAGTGGCTCTGTTCTGCGAAGAGATCATCTGGAACAAGGAAGGAGTGTCATCGATAAAGGTGGTCCAACAGTTTCCATTGATGAAAGTCTCGTTGGTAAGCATGGCCAACAAGAAGGGGATGTTAGTCTTAACACCTCTAATTCTAAATTCGATCAAGGCTCTCAACATCTTTCTTCTCGCAATCTCGTAAGTGGAACCAGAACAACTGCACTTGACCAACATGGAATCATAGTGGGGAGAGATCACAGCACCGGCAAAACCGTTACCACCATCCAATCTCACACCGTTACCACCAGCGGAACGATAAACCTCAATCTTACCAGTGTCAGGCTGGAAGTTCTTGGCAGGGTCCTCGGTAGTGATTCTACACTGAATAGCAAATCCACGAGTGGTGATTTTATCCTGGAGCAAGCCCAATTGCTGCAAGGTAGCACCAGCAGCAATCTGGATCTGGGCAGCCACGATATCCACACCAGTGATTTCTTCGGTAATAGTGTGCTCCACCTGAATTCTAGGGTTGATTTCGATGAAGTAGTGTCTGTCCTGTTCATCCACAAGAAACTCAGCTGTACCGGCGTTTCTGTAGTTGGCAGACTTAGCCAACTTGACGGCGTCAGTCAAGATAGCATCTCTAACCTTGCGAGGCAAGTTCTTTGCTGGAGCAATCTCAATCACCTTCTGGTGTCTTCTCTGCACAGAACAGTCTCTTTCGAACAAGTGAATAACGTTTCCGTAGTTGTCAGCAAGCAATTGAACTTCAATGTGCTTTGGTTTGTCCAAGAAACGTTCAATGAAACAAGTACCGTTGCCGAAGGCAGTCAATGCCTCGGACCTGGCTCTGTTGAAGGCGTCTTCGATGTCGTCACCCTCTCTAACCACTCTCATACCACGACCACCTCCTCCGAAGGCAGCCTTGATGATAACAGGGTAGCCGTACTTCTCGACAAACGCTTTGGCCTCCTCAGTGGAGTCAATTGGTCCCGGGGTACCTGGCACAACAGGAACGTTGTTTTCCAAAGCCAAAGTTCTGGCAGAAACCTTGTCTCCAACAGCATCAATGGTCTTGTAAGAAGGACCGATCCAAGCGATTCCTGCCTCTTCGACCTTACGAGCAAATGTGGAGTTTTCAGAAAGGAAACCATACCCAGGATGAATCATGTTAACCTCGTGCTTTTTGGCAATGTTGATAATCTCATCGATTTGCAAGTAGGCTTGCACTGGTGAGTATTGACCCTTCTTGCCAATGACGTAGGACTCGTCGGCCTTCAATCTGTGCATGGATAATCTGTCCTCGTGGGCATAGATAGCCACGGTTTGCATTGACAACTCATGGGCGGTTCTGAAGATTCTAATTGGGATTTCTCCTCTGTTGGCCACGAGAATTTTGTTCATGGGACCCAACACGGTGGAGTCGCGTCTCATCTGGTTGATCTTAACCGCCTCAGATCCGGAAGGAGCAAGCAACGACATGGTTTAGGGGCGAAAAAGTCAACTAGCAAGTTTGAATAAAAAGATAGCCAAGGGGAACTGGAGGATTGATAAGGCTCCCTAGCACTGCAGAAAGTCTAGTCTGATTGTTTGCCAGCCTGTATAATGGATGGGGTAGAAACCGGTGGGGGGATTTCAAAAAAAGTTACCAGTGAGTGGCAGCAGCAGTAGCAATGACAAGAAAACAAGAAGCTGCAAACTTGAAAAACTTTTGCGGCGGTTTCTAAAAATTTGCCGTGATAGCCGTGGGGATTTCACCACCTGGGGATCATCGCTGTTTATATATTTTCTTGCCAAAATGGTTGCACTGTGACCGGCACAATATTGGAGCGACGCAATCCGGCACTTAGTGCGACTTCCAGTGAAGGAAGTTGAACTCCGACGTGGACCCATCGGATAAAAAGGACCTAGGAGCATCGGGTTAAGGGAGCTTTTGGGACCGCCATTCGGACAATATATATAGAAGATGATCCCGGGCTTTTTTCTTCGGAGACTTGGGTAGATAATTGCAGTTTTACGGTGGGGGGACCTCTTGAAGTTTAGACATAGGAAAATTTTCGGAGTTTGTATTCTGCGGTAGGTCACCTGCCCCGATGGGGCGTCTCTCACATGAGCAAGTGGGCAGGTACGATATTACAAGCATCTTAAAGGCGAGAGTTTTGGAGGACATGAGGTCGAGTAATATGAGATTTTTTATTCTTAATTCAGCTTGATTGAGTATGTTTTTGGTATTGGAAGTGGGATTTGGTCAATAGAAAACATAGAACGGTACAATTGTATTCAATAAGCCTGGTATCCTCGGAGTAGTGAGTCATGGAAACTCCGAGGCTACATCCAGGAAATGAATCATCCGGCTTGCACGGGCCCCACGACATGGAGTGATTGGTGCGATTGTCCGTTGGGCCGGCGATGACGTGTGAGGGGCACATGAATGAAAATGCAATAGGTTTTGAGTTATTGGATTTAAGTATGGAATTGGAGCGGAATGAGAGGTGCTTTGTGTTTGGGTTGGGGTTGGGGTTGATGAGCATTGGTAGGTAATTCGATTCGATGAAAGTGGAATTGGCTAAACTTAGAAACAGCTGAACTTAGAATAGGTTGAACTTTGAATTGTCTGAACTCAGAATTGGCCGAACTTAGGTTGAACTAAGCATTTGAGATTTAGAGAACGTTTGGAAATGGACTGGAAAGTGATTAAATAAACTTTAGCTTGCCATTGGCCAATGATCCAAAGACAATTTGTTTATGGTGGGATCACTTCCTGGTTGAGACATGAAAATTGACTCATCGTACTTGGACTTGGCAATGGGCAGCAGAAGTCCGGTGCGAGTGAATGTCTGAAAATTCCAGAGAATGCGAATAAAATTGCGAAGAGAGCACAAAGAAGTTGATGAAAATACAGTGATTGGTGTGGATTGATGATTCTCATGGTGAACCTTAGCAAACAACAAGTGAAGTTGAAATTTTTCAATTTTGAGCAATTGACAACTCTCACAACTGATGTCAATTTTAAGTGTTGTCAATTGGAACCTCACAAATTCTCAAAAATCTTGTGACCTACAATACTCATCAAACTTCTAATTCTTTCCTACCCTTTCAATCCTACCTACCCTTTCAATCCTACCAATCCAGCTAGTCCTACCAAATCTTCCGAACCCACCAAACCGCTAAAACATACTTAAGCTTTTAAACTCACCCATCGTCCGATGTCTCTCCATTTTCTTCCTTAACCCTAGCCCTCCCAGTATCGCACCAATAAGAGTCATAGTTGATGCAAAATAGTCGTGCAATTTGGTTTGAGGTACGTATTTCTTGATTGAAAAAAAATTTTCCCCCACTGTGGTGGCTATTGCTCGTCCGGCATGCCGATGTTTGTCGCTATCTCGTGCGAACATGGACCCGCTAGTAACCTCGGCCCCATCGGCCCGCCCTGACATCATAAAGTTATACCCGTTTGCCCTCGTCTCCAAGTGATGGGCCTAAAGTTTGCCTCCAAAACCCGTAGCCGCCTATCCGCTATCGTACCCCTCACGGTGAAAAACTGTGTGGGAACAGCAAAATCTCCTGATGAGCTAATCACGCTACTGTGCATTATCTAGTCGGAGTTAGAGGCGCGAGGCCACAGAAAAAAATTGGAGAAGCTCATCTGGAAAGATATAAAAGCTCCACAATCCCCATTATATTTCTAGCTCACACCACAATGATTAGAGCTTTCTCCACTTCTGCTATTTCTGCCTTCAAGAAGGAATCTGTTCAACAATTCAACAACGTGGCTAAGGCCGCTGCTGTGCCAAAGAAGTGGCAGCCTACTCCAGGTAACTCATTCAGATCATTTGCCGAATACCGGTTGAGAGCTGTCAACCAGTCGCCATTGAATCTCAGGGCTATTAAAAAGGGCAACTAGGAGTTGCGGTATATGCGGGGTTTAAAATTTGTATGAGCGATGCTACAGGTTCGGTTCAATTCTTCACAAGGTATATTAAAAAATGCTATTAAAATTGTTAATTGACTTTTTCATTTCACTGTGAATCATGTGAAGAACGTAGATTAGCGCGCGAGCGCATCGGACATTTATGTCCGTCAATCGTAATCTCCAGCCAATAACTCCTATGAAGGCTTAGATGAGGGGACCCGCTAACAATGTAGGATTCGCTAACCTGTAGGACCCGCTGTCCATGTAGGATTCGCCAACCTGTAGGATCCACTAACAGTATGGATCTGCCCACCCGACGACCCGTCAGGGCTGTGGGTACCTGAATTGTAGCAATCGGAGGGAAAAGGAGTCTAGAATCTATTTGAAACTAATGGTTAGGTTGAATGTGGTCATGTCCTCGTGAGACGACGTGGTTGCTGATTTGTGTTGTCTATATGAGTTCGACACTTGGTTGTCACTTTAAAGGTTTGATCTGGAGTGATGGTATCAGTCAGGAGAGATGTGACTGTGGATTTTATGAATGAATTGGTCTGGTTGATACTTGGAGTTTACGTGGTTTTGTTGGTTATCATGGATTGTGGATCGCCATAGTTTACGGACACAGTTGATGGAATTGTCATAATCCAGAGATTTGACGTGTGTATGTGTCAACAGTGCATTAGCCAAGCAGACAAGAGCTGCCAAAGCATCGAGATACTAAACATAAAAAAAAAAAATCAACCAAAATAAAGAACCGAGGTGATCAATGTAGATTGTACTTAGATATGGTAGATTAGACCTATTGGGATTACAAATTGACTTTGATTATTTAAAGTGTTGCTACCTATAGTTTGCTATCTCTTATGCATGCTTTTCAGCACCCAATTACATAAAAGCACTTAAACACACTTAAACATCTTGAGAAACAATCAAGAACCGCTTGAAATCATTTGAACTCATTTAAAACGACTTCTTTTCAGAAAAATATATAAATCACTTGTCTCTTAGAATTAAAGTTATCCCCTGAAAATTGACTCCGGAAATATTATATGTACTTCAAGTTATCACCATAATTTTTCTTTTCCCTCTATTCAGTCCCTAGTGGCTGCGAAACCGTTCACTCGCGATCCGAATGTCGGATCCTGTGCCGAATACTACAAGAGTCCCATCAATTGTAGTCTCATCCAACTCTAATAAATTCTATCGTCAAATGTATAAAATTCAACATTTCTCTACCTCCCCACACTTGAAATTTCTCTCCTATCTATCTTCCTTACCAAAAACGTTTATCATTTACCACGCGAATAATTCCGTTGATTTGTAAGACACCGGCACGTGACATGACGAACTCATCTGGTTTAAAACTCAAGGTCACGTGATATGGCATAATCATCCTCATCTTTGTATAGAGAGGCACGGGCCCAATACAATCGACCCCCACGTTAACTACCAATCGTACATTAATGCCTCCTGTACTTGGAACGGCATCAAGCATCCTTGTAAGGTGTGGTAAGACTCCACAGTAAGGAAGACCAGTTAAGGAATAATTTTCCCCGGTTACATCTCCTGTTTGTGTATTGTCCTATATAGCATCTGCCTTCTGCTTATTCACACCCTATGCCCCATATTCTTTACCTAACTTATCATTAATTATGCCTGAAACCTCGGCTGCACTAATCGATCAGTTGGTGTATATCGACAACTTCATCAATAGTGGCACCGGAGATACTCCCAACTTAGACGTGGATGGTCAACTCTCTTTGGATTTGGCCGCGTTCGCTGATGATCTGTTCATCTTTCCTGACGAAGAGAAACCAAACCATCGTGATGATGACGATGACAACGACAATAACAATGACAAAAGACGTATACTGGATCTCGCCGACGTTGACAGGTTTAACGGCGACTGGTTCGAGCACCATGACGAGTTTGTGACCAATGTGGGTCGTAAACCAGATGGAATCGGTGCATTAGCAAAGATCAACGAGAGTACTAAGCAAGCTAAGTTGAATAGAACAAACCATTACGCTAATGCCCATGGAGCGCAAGGTGCGCAGGGTGACCATGAAACTGAACATGAGGGATTGAAGGGAAGTGACACCATTATGACCTCGGAGATCGGCGACTTGTCTGGTCTTCCAAAATTTCCTGTTCCTCCAGGAGCAAAGAATTCTCTTAAACAGGCTGGCCTCTCGCTGAACCAAATTGACTTGCTCTCGGCGTTGATCGCCCAGCACCAGAATTCTTTGGGCAATACCATCCCCGGTTCGGTTGGTGTTTCCCACGGCTCCTCCAGTTCACATCTTCCACTTGCCATAGCACCCACCCTCGCTTCCAACGGACATACGCAAACGCACAGCCTAATACTGAGCGATCTAGACTTGGCCCTGTCGGTGGTCAGCCAACGAAACGGAAACCATTCGAGCCAGAATGGCCAGAATGGCCAGAACGGCAGCTATCTCGTAGAGAGCCCAGGTTCCATGTACAGCTCGGGCTACAGCAGTGGAGGCACGTCGATGCTATCTACGCCGCAGATACCATCTCGAGGCAGCATCAGCTTGGGAAGTGGTACGCCGTCACTGTTGACGGAAGAGGTGAAGAGGAAAAGGAATACGGCTGCTAGTGCCCGGTTCCGGATTAAAAAGAAGCTCAAGGAAAAAGAGATGGAAAACAAAATCGAGCAATTGGACGAAATGATTAAGAACTTTGAGCTCAAGATCAACGAGTTGGAGATGGAGAATCGACTTCTCAAGAATCTTATAATAGAAAAGGGCAACCGTAACTCTGACCAGGAGTTGAAGTTGTTGAAGGAGCGGGTCAGACATCACAGCGACCAGTCCGCAAAAAGGGAGTAATAAATATCTTGAAGATAATAGAATAGGTTGTAGGTGACAAGGTGCATAGTGTAAGGTTGACAACGGAGAGTGGGGCAACAAAAATAAAAATTGAAGGTTATAGTACCACTAGAATCCTTGATGTAAGTTCGATTATTGATCACTAAATCGCTCACTCAAGACTTATCTTGTCATTGATCTGTTCTTCAACGTCGTGATTGGGGAGTTTCAGTAGTTGATGATCCTATGATGAACCTTCCATAAACCTTGATAGGCCATCGATGAACCTTCGATCACCTTCAAAACTTCGATGAGCCTAATATCTTCGATAAACTTCGATGAACGTTCATTGAATCCTTGATGGTTATCAAATACATGATCTTGCCATCACTTCCTTATCATTGCGAGCATCACGAACCATCTCATGATATGCATCTTGATTTACTTATAGCTTTTTCTGCCTACAATTTTCTCTCATATTATGCAATATCTATCAAATCTATCTGTGCATTAAATGACAACTGGGACCTGTGAATCTATAAGGTTCTATAAGTATCCAATCACAGTCCTACCAGTCCATTTATCTTATTGCACATCTTGCTCATTTGACGAGCGGCGGAACCGCAACTTCTTGACGGTCTTCCAGCCGGAGTAGTCCTTCAAGTTGTCCACTATCGAACCGATAGAAGATCCACGAGAGGACGTACGGGTTGAAATGGTGCCAGCCAGTGCAGTGCGGCTTCTGGGCAGCTCCAGCGACAGGTCAGACCCACTGTTTACTTGCACCATATTCTGCTCAAACTGCTCAAGCGCACGGTCCCACTGGGCGCTGAGCTCAGATTTCTGTTGCTCAGACAGAGAGTTGGAGGCCAGAGATCTAGGTACGTGTTCGTATAGGACACGAGGGATCTCTTCGGCATGGAACACAGGCAGCGTCTTGAACTCTGGAGGAACAATCTCCAGGCGTCTGCGGCGAGTGGTTCTATCGTTGGTGACTTCACGTGTATAGCTGATAAACTCATTAAAGCTATCCAAAAGAAGCTCGCATATTAAGCCTCGGATATTCATGAGCTGCTTCTGGTTCGGGAGCACCTCGCCACAGAGGTCGGAACGAGTCTTGAATGAGATATTGATCTCCTTGATAGCGTCCTCTTTCAAGAACACCTTGTATATGACGCTCCACTGGTGCAAGAGACGGTTATTCTGACGGATCATGTCATCGCAGATAAGATCCGACGAGAGCTGGGCCATGTTGGCGAGGAAACGGTCGAGTTCCACGACAAACTCTAAGTTCTCCATGCAGTGGGAGTTGGAGAGGAACTGGACGAACGATCCGCGGTTGTAAGGGCCACAGTCCGTTAGGTATGTGTTGGGACTGATGATTTCATCTAGAGTTGGGATGGTATAATGTTTTGGAAAGTTGAAGTCGTCCATATGGATGAGAGGAGTAGTTTGCTGGCGGCTATAGCACGGCAGCGATGGACGTCGAAGATTCAAAACAGGGGAAGACTTAACACTGTGGTGTAAAGATGGAAAATGTGGAAAAAAAACGTGGAGGACCACCAGGTATGCAAAATTGGTGGGGGAGGTGGGACGAGCAAGCGTGGAGGAGTTGAGCGGTATAAGTGTAATCCGAACACAAACACAAGGTAATACTCAAAAAAAAAAAGATCCCTAGTAAGGAAAACAAAAAATTTAGCCAGAGGTTAAAAAGTCCCGAATCTCGGGTGTTGATATGAGCTAAATTTTGATGGAGAATTAGCGTTATCAGTGCACTCCCTCCTGTAGGCCACAACGGTTTACATGCGCAAGATAAGTCACACAGGCACTGTGGGCTGCTTCTCCACTGGTTAGCGGCGTGGGGGCAATACTCCACCACAGTTGGAAAATTCCCATATATAGAGATAGGGGAAGTTTCAGGGAGGTTCTGGAGGAGCAGAAAACTGGCAAAATTACTGATTTAATTGTCCCTAAGAATTTCCAGATCTACAGCCTCTTCCCTTCGATGTCAATGAGCAAAAGGCACGCGGACTGGTGAATCTGCACATCTGCATTAATTTATTCTTCCGGTTACCTGCCCTGAACCGGTCAGGTTTTCCTGTGCGGGCCGAAATTCTCCTGTCCAAACAACCAAGATGCGCCCCTCAGTCGAGGCAAGTTGGAGAATTTTTAGCACACTTTCAATTACGGGCATGTACTTAGCAACTACTGCGCGGGGTGTAATCCGAATGCTATCGATTCCAATAGCAGTGTGGGGTATGGTGAGAATGAGGAAACGAAGAGTATGAGCATGAGCATGATTATGTGTGGGAATGAGAATTTGGATTTGATATTCTGCAGATATCGACAACCACAACATTCCAATGACGTATCGATACCTAGAGGTTACCGAGGATATTATGGAAAATATTGTCTAGGTAGGTGAGAGTGGGCCAAGTCTACGTTTGTACCGGCCCATTAATGCTGGACGTTGCACCGACAGACACCTTGGTGCTGGAGGTGAGCAGAATGCGCAGGTTTTTGGTGCATCGGTGACTGGATTTTCGTTTTATTTTCTTGCGAGCCGCACTTAAACTTTGATGTAGGCTTGCTTTTGGCCATGGATCGATCGAGTTTTTAACCTTTCATTTTAATCTTTGTTCCAATGATGGAGACTATTGTCCCTGGATTTCTCCCTTGAAGTTTGTGGCTAGTTCGTGCGCTTGAAGATATGGACAAAGTTGGCTCCAGCTTATTATATTATGAACGACGAAGATCGTACGTTGATCTTCGGTTAATCTTACTTTTCCTGGGAAGTTCACATTCTTTAATATTTTCTCTCGTGGGGCCTGTCAAGTATTATTTCAAATTTGGACCCAGGCTTAAACTTTTAGTGAAAAGGTGACTGCCTCATATAGAATCGTTGCTTTTTTGCCCAATGCTTCGCTTATCCATGCATGGCTGATTATCTTTGGTGGACTTGTTCCAATTTACCACCTCTCGCTTTGGTGCTTCTACGTAGTTCAAGTGGGGAATTCTGACCTCACCCTCCGATCATGCTGGGTAATTGATCTCTAAGACATTCCCGCCGATTTTGGTCTAGTGGACTTTTATGGGGCTGTAACACCTTGCTGGCGACTCTATCTGCCGTCTTAGTCTTAGATTTGGTCTGGTCATGATCCGACATCGGGTCTTGGCTAGGGTGGAATACTAACAACCAAGTAGTAGCCAATCGGGGCTTTCACTTGTGGAAAATGGACCCCTAGCCTGGGCCCTCATTCTTTGGTAACTTTGTCTTGGTGATTTTCATAGTATTCAACCAAGCATGACCATTTGGGATCCTTTATTTCATATTTGTGCTACGTCCTGAATCTCTAGACTGTGACATTCTTAACTCGACCCTCTCAACTCTCTCCTTTTACCTCCTTGATGGTATTTCCTGGGGAGTGTCAGTCACTCTCATTCCAATTGATCTTCTTCTCGTCTCATCTTCTACACATACTTTCGTAAGTCGTTTATTTCTATTCCTTGAGACTCTTGACGTTGGTGGAGATAGCATGGTACACAAGTACCAACGCAACCGACACGAAGCCAAACGTCAAAACAACCGTGTTCAATTCCTGGTCAGTGATCATCGATGTGGTAACGTGTTTAGTTTGTCGAGTAGAGTTTTGGTTTGTGCGAATACATGCAGGTGTCGATTCACGAAATCCACCAACAAACCTCCAGCATTCTTCAAGTCCTATAACCTTCAAACCCTTCAAATTTCCTGATGGTGCAATTACTTCAAAAGCCTCGAATCCGGTCAGCTTTTCTACTTGTATTCGGTCAGCTATCTGCTGCCAATAATTTCATGCAACTCATCCAGTATTACATCGGTAACATTCAAGTTAGTGGTGCACACAGTCGATCACCATAGGTTCAACCATATGAACGATATCGCCTAATTAAAAGGGAAACCGAGCCCGATATCAGCAAATTGATTCGTTGAATGACATAACCACTGATAAGTTATCTTCTTGGTATCTACCAGATTGCGATTCACTGGTTATTTTGACAACAGATAAGATTCGCTCACTTTCTCTGACAGATAGTGCACATACATATCATTGGCCGAGTTATCCGGAAAGATAAGAGCACGTTTCTTGACATATCTGTCAGGCGCCTTCAATCTCGTCATTGCCTCCCTGAATCTCCACATTCATGATAATTCTTTGTTTCTTTAGTCTCTCGCCTAAATCATACCTATTCAACTACTAGTGATACCCACATGTATCGCATAGTGAAACCCACATGTATCGCATAAAGTTACCCACATTTATTGCATAAAGATATCCTGTAGAATAAACACCCAGTGTTCAATAATTAGCTCACCTGATATTTCCCGCAAATTGCCTCCTGCTCCTATCTGAAGTATCCTACCGGTCACAAACGTTGCCTTTGTGGCTTAGTCTGGACTGGCAGATAACGTCCTTGTCTCCTGGGTCTCTGGTCTATTGTTCACTGCGGTTTCACAGGCTAGAACTTCACCTGCCTGATAAGAAAATATCCACCAGGGTGTCCACTTCCAGACAACGGTGCGTAATTTTGCGTCAAGGTTCAATACAGAAGTTTCTGTTGACGTCGAAGATCCCATGCACAGTGAAGATCTGCTCGAATAGCTCTTCCTCGGTACAATTTCTCTTCCGATATTCTACATTCGCTGCACATTCTCTTCCATTGCTACATTCTCCAAATTGGAGGTTTCGCTCTCTTTATCCATTCTGGGTAATCTCCTTTTGTCAGCGCCTATGCACAATCTTAAAAACTCAATCTGATCTCCACTTTCTATTCAAATTAAGAAAAGATGCAGGTTGCCCACGGAGGTATGGGTGTATGGCCTGGAACTTCCTGGTCATGTTACTGAGGATGTACAGGTGTTTGAATATGTACGGGCCTTTTCATTCCATATTGCCTCCTACTAGAACTCTCCCATCTTATAATGCCTCCGTCGTCCTTGGAAGAACTTCTATATCGACACCTCATGAACTCTCCGACATTCCATGCTTGGGTGCGGAGAGTTCATGCTCGTATCAATAGAATCCCCTTAGAGGAGCAACCAATCGAAGTAGGCCGAACAGTTTACCTCGAAGACTATCAGCCCACCACTTGGCACAAGATCAATGCTGCTAGGATAATATTCTGGGATGAACTTAAGAAATCCTTTACGTTCCGCTCTTAACGAATCCCTGTATTACTATATAATGAATGCTTATGAAATGTCACCTGTTTATCCCGTGTAATTGTTAACAATGCTGTTGGCATTGACCCTTTTGAACTCGTCCTTGTTGATTAGAGCCACATCATCCCGTAAAACTGTTACCACCTCGTTTTGTGAATCAAACATGAAATCGTCAACCACCACGTCTTGTCCATAACTCATGATTTTATAGGCCGGGGTACGCTTCCAGTTTTTGGCAATATTAGTCAATGACCACAAAATAACATAGGGACCAGTGGATGCCACGATGGTTGTCTCCTTGGAATTCAACAGAGTGTTAAAAACAGCCTTGGTGAATCTCAACTCTTTCGTTTGACTTGCAAGTGCAAGCTGAGTAAAATGTTCGGGCCGAAGCGCCAATCTCTTGGGTACTGGTTTCTTGTCGGCATCAAAATATTTCTGGAATCCAAGTGATCCAGCATTCTTTTGTTGCTTTCCAATTTTCAAGTCGATAAGAAGCAAGTATGTCTTGCAAGTTGCCAATAGCCAGCGTCCATCCTTGCTTACGTCGATACCAACAAAAGCTTCACCGAGAGCCGGAAGAGAGGACTTTGCATTTACTCCAAGACGGTCGTAGAGTCGAATTCCACCATCTTTCAGGCCAACTGCGATAAAACCTTGGTCTGTAACAGTCATTGTTTCGAACCCATTGTTCTTGGTCTTGTAAGCTTTGAAAGTATTATCCTTAACAATCTTCTTGCCGCTGAGTCTTGGATCAATACGAAAAAGAGAGTTTGCAGAGATACCGTTCAAAGTTTGTTCGTTGGTGAGACCAGCAAACTTGGAAATTGGGGCGAACGATTGTAGTTGCTCATTGTCATCGGCATCCCATGCTTCCACTACTTCGCCTTTAGTCAAGTCAACTTTGTAGATTTTGGAATCAGCTGAATCATTCTTTGTCAAAAGCAATGCATTATCTCCCTGATGGAGCATCGTGCGTTTCGCTAACAACGATTTCCCGTTGAGATCCTTCAAGCCAGAAATACTTGTCACGAAGCCCAAACCTTCATCATCCCTCTTGTAAACACCAAGACTGTCACCTCTGGTCACGTAGGACCGATCTTTCGCTTGGCCAATTGCAAGTTCGCTATTCTTGAATTTGGAGCTCAAGAACTTCTTTTCCTGCTTGAAGTCTTCGTCATCATCGTATTCATCTTCGCTGTCAGAGGCGACGAAGAGACCATTTGGTCTTGAATTTCTGGTTTTCAAGCCGGTCTGGATAATCTTAGAAAGTGCTTCCTCATCGTCCAGCTCGTCGTGGGCATCAACATATTCATCAGATTCAGAATCACTGGTATCATCAATATCAATTCTACCGAATGCATCTTCAATATAGTCCATTGAGTCTGACTCTTTCTGGTTAGTGCGCTGAGTAACAGCAGAGTACATGGCTCTGAAGAACGCTTTCTGGAAACCTTCAAGCCCCTCGAAGGCGGAAAACTTGAGCATAAGAGAGTAAGCAGTGTTTGTTTCAGTACTAGACCCTTTAGTGCTGGCATCCACGACATAGTGGTTGAAAATAAATACCTTATACTCGAAATTAAAGGCCGGGTTCATTTCCTGTGACAATGGGATGCAGAATGCGAATTTCTCCGTAGTACTCACCAAGCAATATCCCTTCTCCTTGACATTTATGATCTTGATGACAATATGAGGGGCCAAAAGCAGAAAAGAGTCGGAGGCAGGATCGAAAACACGTAACTCGGTCTCCGATCTATACAATTCATCACCTTGCACGTCGATTTTCTTCAGAAACATTTGCCTAGGAAAGGTCAGAGCATCAGAAAACTTGTCAAGCTCATCTTCATCATCGTCATCATCGTGATCATCGTGATCATCGTCATCATCGTCATCGTCATCATCGGTGTCTTTCAGGTGACGACTAGAGTCTCCATAGCCATACTGGATATCACGCAAATTTTTCAATCCTTGTAACCCCAGCAGGTCCTCTTCACGGTCTGTTTTTGGATCATAAACGAATTCGTTCAACTGATCCAACTCGACACCGGCAGAAGATTTCTGATACTTCAGCTCATACAAGCATCTATAAAGCGAAGCCATGAAATGGTCCAGCTCGTTGTACTTGATATCTTCGTCCACCACAAACTCAAAAAGATCTCCGATATCGCCATTCATATCTTTCCATGCAATGGCCCGCGTTCCATCCCGTTTAGTGAATATCCGAACCTTCAAGTCTGGAGCTAAAAAGAACACTCGTTCATCTGCGTTTCTGACATCTGAAGTCGCCCCCTCGTCATCATCATCATCATCAGCCTCATCCGTTACCTGCGAACTGGTCTCTCCTTCCTCGTAAGCTCTGATAACAGCCAATTGGTAGAGATATGGAGTGGTGGTTTGTTTGATGGTAATATACGCATCATTATACAAGCACTCAAGTGCACCCTTGGGCAGCAGTGGGGAGCGAGTCAAAAAGAGTTTACCTTGCGGTATCAGTGCCACTTCATCCACTGGGGATGCGCCGATGAATTTTTTCAAGAAATTCATGGCAAAAGAATGGAGTTGTAGGTGATGATTGTGGTCTCCTTATGGTTGATGCAGGAAATATATGGGTCTGGGGTCACGTGTGGCAAATGTGGCGATAAGAGTTTAGAAGAATATGGTGCTGGATGCTTTTTGAAAAGAAATTGAGTATTGGAGTTTTGGGAGGATCAAATCTATTGGATCATATAATATATTTTGAAAATTCGGGAGGTTTCTCTACTTTTCAATGTGAATTTTGTTTTCCGCAAGTATTACTTGAGGCAGAGATTAAAGTTAAAGTTAGCCGAGATAGTAATACCCTGAAGACACTCTGGGACGAAAATATAAATACAAATTGAATATGGCAGGTTTGATTTATTTTTCTTTTTTTCCATCGCTTTATTTTCATTTAATTTCTCTTTCTTTTCCTTATCGTCTAATATATGGATACGGTCTCATTTTTGCACTTGTTCCACCTATTCGCACCCATTTTACAACTTGCTTGAGCTCTACCCATAAATAAAAACCAAAACTAAGTCATTAGAAAAAATCCTAAAATTCCTAAATCAAACACAAATCACAAAGCATTTAACGTCAACACATGTGCTAACAGTTCCAGAAGAAAATATCAAAGCAAAATCAAAATGTCCCATCACTTACCACCAATTCACCTCATCTCCATCTTCCTACACCTAACTCTGCGTTACATTTCTTCACTCTTTTCTACCATGTGGTGTACTCTCCGACACAAGACACTAGCGCCGTTGTTACAGTGTCGATGGAAATCCAAAGTTGCCCAAACAAGCAGAGAAGTGTCTGAGGCTGCGTTTAAAGACCAACTTCGAGCGGTCGACGCAGCAAATGCCAGAAACCTACCAGAATGGGCCAAAAGGGAAGAATCGCTTCGAAAACGGTATGGGGCATGGAACCCCACTAGGAAGCTTTCCCGCCAACAAATATCGGACATTCGAGAGTTGAAGGCACAGTGGCCGCAGATGAAGACAAAACAACTAGCAGATCACTTTCATGTCAATCCAGAGAGTATACGGCGGATCTTGAAATCCAAATGGGAGCCATCTGAGACCGAGTTGGCCAGTATGAATGAGAGAGCAGCGAAAAGAAAGTTGCAGAGCCAGGAACGCAAGAAGGCGTCGTTGGAGCTGATCAAGCCACCAGTTAAGAAATATGGCAAGTCGTCCAAACGACAGGGTACGAAAACTACGAAAAACGACAAAAAGCCTTTTACGGTGGGCGTGGGAGACCTTATAGATTGAATTCACTTGTATATAGTTAACGAGTCATGACAATGTACCTAATTCTTCAGTATGGTGTATATGATGATGAAGCCTGAGTAGTGCACCAGTGCCCCAACCGAGGATGGAGTTCCCCACATAGTTAAGATTCAGCGACTGTAACTAGGATAGGACCAACATCTACACTGCCACTGTGATTAATATAATCGACTCCTATCGAGTACCATCACTTGACAACTACACCTGTTCATCTGTTGATTACATCTGTTGACCTCCTGACTTTTATAATTATATTCCTCCAGTGAACCACTCCCACATGTCCGTTCCTATTCTCACTATCCCAGAGTCCGCCTTTGACCCTAACGCATACACTGCCGGCCGGAGACAGCAGACTAAGCTCATCAAATACCTTCTAAGCTTGACCCGTGGATCCGCAGGACTTTTGGTTCTAGCTTATTTGGTGGGACTTTTCGGTATCAAGCCACTTATGGAACTTGCAACGTCGCAGAGATTAGACTTTCTCGAAGCCTGCCGAGGCAAGTTAAGGGACCTATACTTGAATGTGATTGGCCGTGTCAACTACATTCCAATTGTGGCCATCAACAAGAACGACGGGTCCGGGAAACGCTATGCAGATGCTGTCTGCCAGACAGAGGATTTGAATGCTAAGGAGCCACAGCCAGAAGCCTTGGGTCTTGAAGCTGTTCAAGCAAAACTCACCAAGCTTTCCGATGTGTTGAGGCAGTGTGATAGTTATGAGTCCACGAAATTGCCCCACTATAAAGTCATGGACTTTCTGCTCAAGGATTTCAGACAAAAGACAGATATGGTATATTTCAACCAGCGAGAGCTTTTCGACAAGAAAAAGGAAGCCAATAGCAAGGAGAAGGCTAAGAACTTGGCCCAGGAGGTCAAGACCAATATTCGCCTGATCAAGGGAATGTACATGAGTGGACAAGTGTAATGAGAGTGTGAATTTCATAGCTTATAGAAGAAGAAAATGGAAGTGTCAAGAGTAGAAAAAATTAATCATAATAGTGAAAGTTTCAAATAGAGAGAATAGAGAGGAGAGAGGGTTAGAAGACTAACTTATAGTAGAATCCATATCTTCAATCAGTATCTTCAACTATAGCGAATCCGACTGTCATGTCTGCAGGCTTCAAGTATCATCAACTTCTACACCTACATCATGCCCCCAAAGGTCCAGATTAGTGATGACGAGCTTGAAGTGAATCCAGATGAGGCGTTTGGATCCGAATCAGAAGATTTGAGCGACGTAGAACTCGACGACGATGAGGATGAGGTCCCTGATGACGAAGAGGACGAAGATGATGAAAATGACGACAATGACGACAATGGCATCGACAACGACGACTTCGGTTTGGAAGAGGCATATCTGCCAGAAGATAGTTCTGTGAGTCGGCCACTGCGGGGCAGTCGACCGGTTAGAGAAACCAGAAAGAGACAGTTGACCTTCTACGACGAGGACGACTTTATGAGTGAAGAGGAGGCCCCTCCTCCTCCCAAGAAAGTCTCTGTGAAATTGAAGATTCCAAAACGTTCTACAGCTAGCGTGGAGCCCACTGATGAGGAGCTTGAGTATAAGCCAGACGTGCTGAGATTGACTGAGAGACAGCGAGCCAAGCTCGAGGACGATTCGTCAGAGAAGTACGAAGACCTGATGTTTGCAAGAATGGACGAACAGCTTCTTGCACTCAACCGGAAGACAGCTAAAAAGAAGGAAACGGCTGAGCAGATGGCAGTGAGAAAGGCCGAAAATGCCAGGCGAAGAGCACACTATAAGACTAAGCAATTGGAGGAGGAAAAGCGTGATACGTTGAATAAGTTGCTCAAACGGAGAGCTACCAAGACCAGAGAAAAGGCGGTGGATGACTCACTGGATTCGAAGCAGACTCTCAAGCCACGCAGACCGACTATCCAGCATGCTGCACTCTCAAGATGGGTTTGCAAGCCCGAGAGTTCTGTTTTGGGGATCGCAGAGTAGAAATAGGCCAACAGATGAATACAAGGAAGATTTGAGGAGTAAGTTGAGAAAAATGGATAAGATTAATGCGGAAGAGAGCCTTTTGGAGTTGAGAGCGTAGATGGACAATTGAAATTACCGATTGAAATTTCAAGTAGTTGATCTCATGAACTGCTAGAATAGTTTTATGCAATGAACTGTCATGTAGAAAGCAGAAATCCTTCATCAGCACAAAAATCTATGAATACCTTAACCATCATATCATCATAATGCAAGCCATAGTTATCACTCCGAGCGTCAACTATCGTTATTTCTAATTCAAAACCAAGGATATTAGTCACAACTAAGATATCAGCTCGTGACCGTGAAATACATCAATCAGGCCTAAACCATAACTAATTGGAAATTTCCGGCCGATAGTGGGTGGTGTCACAGAGATGAATGATGGAGACGGCGAAATTTCCCCAAAGGGAATCCAAAAATAGCCTGAAATACAATGTTAAGTATTCATAATCATGAGTGCCTTCCAGAGGCACCGGAAAGTTGGTGGGGGTTATCCAAGCCAATTGTGTGGTTTATCACTACAACCACAACATGAAGAATGAAGTGTATTTGGGATCCAACAAACTTACAAGTCTCAAATTCCAAAAATAGCCGCCGTTGTTGGCGATCCGATCTTTCAGTTACACATGATCATTGGTTTTGTGAGCCTCAGGTCATTGAGCCCCAGGCCATTGTGCCTCAAGTGGATGTCATGAACTTCAGACATGTAAGCCATTTTATATTGAGCAAGCCACTTCAAATAAAGTAAGCGAATTAAGCGAGCGAATCTGGGGAAATCAGATCGGCAAATAATAAAAAAGAATAAACTAAGAAAAAAAACAAAAAAAGGAGACTTCTTATCAATGGAGGTGCACCACAATTTGAGAATGTGGACATCCCGACCTCAGTTTCTATTCACAATACCTGAATATCAAGTTCCGCTCGTCAGCTCCTCATTCCGTCACATTTGCGCTCGCAATACATTGCGACGATGGTGCGAGGATTCCATGTTCTATCTCAGATTTACCACTTACTCCTCTCCTTTTGAGAAATTTTCGTCGTTAAATTTTCCCAGATATGGTCCCTTCCACCTTTGAGACGATCTTCAAAATTTTTTTCCCTTTTCTGCATCCTTTCTCGCTTCTGGTCATTGCTACACTTCCCCGATAATCTATGTACACTATACTTGCCCAAATCACCACCAAACAAATGTTCACTTCAGGCGGCGCAAAAGAAAACCCACCCTTTTAAGTCCCATGAAAAGATTCAGGTTCACGTTCACCTCCACAAAAATTCTAAACCATTTTTTGAATTCCATAATGCTCCATTCCTACAGCTACCCATAACCTCTCTCCAGATACAATTTTAGTCGTGGTACAACTGTCCTGCAGCCCCTACCCTCAATGCACCTCACCTTCCAATTTGCAAGCATAATATCACCATTTTTCCCCTCCTCTCCGTGGGTAGCCTGCGCCAGAATTTCTGCTGGACTTTCCGTACTTCGTGTTGGACGCCTCAGGTGCGTGTTGTCACATAATAAACTTCAAAAATTGTTGCCTCAGCTTCTGGTTTTCCCGCTGGCCAACATCTCCTGTCGACCTCATCACTCCAGGTCTCGTCACCTTTACCGCCGGCTATTTTGAAGCCTTCAGAGCTCCACTTAGTTTCTTCGTGTGCTGAATTGCTACTTTTTCGTGGACAGACCCTTTCTACCTGACAGCTTTGACCTCCAACTTACTCTCCTTTGTATTCCACAATGAATACTTCCATGCAAGTTCCAGGGTACAACAGCGCTATGGCGACACAGCAACAGCAGCAGCAACAACAACAGCAACATCAGCAGCAGTCGCAACAGCCACAGCCACAACAACAGGGCCGAAATTTGGCACTGTCGCCTCACAACCAACAATCTTTTAACTCGGTTCAGCAGTATCCCCAGCGAATGGGAAATCCAATGGGCCCCGGCCAAAACCAGCCTATGATGGCAACACAGGGCTTGCCACAACACCTGCCACAGATGGGAAGGGCCCAACGCCCGCCCATGCAGAGAACGCATCTGTATCAAGTTGCACCCCAGAATTCACAAACTCCAACCTCGAAAATGGTGTATAGTCCAGTTCCCGACAACAAGCTGCATTCGGGATCGAATTCTCATGCACACACCACTCCATTAATGGTGCAGCAGAACATGCCAACGCAATTCAAGGTTCCGGCTTCAGGAATGATGCAGGGCCCTAAGAACCAGCAGGGCCAGCCCGTTCAACACCTGCAGTTACCTCAACAACCACAGCCACAACTGCAGCAACAACACCTACAAATTCAGCCTCCTCAACCTCTCCAACAACAACCAGGAAGCGCGAACTCTAACGGCAACTTGAATCTGGACGGCTCTATCAACTCTCCTCACCAAGGTTCCATAACCGGGTCCCAGAGTGTGAATGGCAGTGTCAATGGGGGAGCTGTAGCATTGCAAGGAGGTGCAATGAATAAAATTGGGGCAGCTGCTGCACAGAATGAGATCAATGCAAAGATTTTCAAGCGTAATCTCGGTAACGCAGGCGTGATGCGTATTCTAGACTTGATCGATATTGTGTCCAATGAGTCCGCTGAAAAGCTAACCACGCTCGATTTCTGGACCCGCTTTGTCCTGAGCTACTTTGCTCCGAATGCGGTAATGCGGTTCACGCCTGCCCCTGGCTCACCAAAACTACCCAACGAATCTATCATTGACGGGTTCAATAGACTGGCCAATGGCCGCCTGTACGAGCTCGATGTGCTTACTGCACCTCGATTCCTCGTGGCAAGCATATTGTCACAGGCACTGACAAAACACCAGGTGACTTTACCCGGTATCAAGTCGCAAGTGATGAACAACGGGTCGGTGTTCATTGCCTCCCAGCTCAACTTTCAATTCACATATGCCGATGGCACCTTGGGTATTCTCCAAGGTACCTGTCGTATCTCTCTTAATAAGGACTATCGTATTGACTGGCTAGACTGTCGCTGCTTGAACTACCTGTCGTCGATAACGATGAGCTCTCTTGAAAAACACTGGCATCAATTCCGCAGCTTATCGGATGATAAACTCGATTCTGTCAATTCCAACGGCGACTTTTTCGAAAGATTGTGCGAGAGTGCTCAGTCGGTACGGAATAGCTCCAATTCTGGTGTCCACGACACAGCCATGCGGATCATGCAAATCGGCGATCTAATGACATACCTCAAGCCGCTTATGGCGTTCTCATCTGCCAACGGAATCAACCTGCCGTTGAAAGCTCTCGAGGGATATATGGCGGCTAGTTCCGGCTCGCATTTGCTGAGAATTGGTTCCGTGAGTGCTGCCAATGGCGCAGCTTCGAGTCCATCTCCAAGAACAATTTCTCAGGACGAACCAAAGAGTGTGTTGAAGAAACGGCGACTCTCGACGACGGTTAACAGTCCGATGAACCCTGATTCACGGAGATGACATGTGTATAATTAACAATGTAGGTGCTTAGATATTCTAGAATGGTGTATTATCAACTTTTAAACTCATGTAGATTCATAAGGGATCCAGCGGGTTACAGATCAAACAAATGTATAGCATATTAAGTAATCATGTTATTTGAACTCATTAATATCTTGGCTCTAACTGATTTTCACTGTTTTTCTCAATTCAATCGTTATTTCGCAATCTGTATTTCTCAAATCAATCTTATTTTCTGTTCAGGACCTACACCACCTCCACATTCTATGGATAATGAGGCATTCGCCACACTAAGAGCCCGACTCGGGCTACCACTCTCGGAGATTATTCGACCGACGTCGTTGGCCAACTACATCGGTCAGCGTCATCTCATCAACGAATCTGATGGTGCTATTTCCAACTTTCTCTTCATGGGATACATACCTTCCATGATCCTTTATGGCCCGCCAGGAGTAGGAAAAACAACATTGGCTAACATCATTGCAAAGGACACCGGTTACGTCTTGGTGGAATTGTCTGCCACAGAAGCCACCGTGGCCGAACTAAGGGAGCTATCTTCTCTGATTCGTGGAGAGAACAGGAAGAGACTTCGACACGGAGAAGCACGGCTCAAAGTGGCTGTGTTCATAGATGAAATACACCGCTTCTCCAAAAACCAACAAGACTTCTTGCTTCCATTCATAGAGGCGGGAGATTTTGTATTCATCGGAGCTACCACTGTTGATCCCGCAAAGAGAATACGACGTGCCATTCTTTCACGGTGCCAGTTGTTTGAACTTCAACATTTATCCAACGAAGAAGTGATTGAGGTGTTACGCAAGGCAGCATTGTATGAGAATATTCGAAGGAAAGTGCTCTCCAACCTCGAGTTCATCACTTTCGAGGATGGTGCCTTTCAAGTGGTGGCAGACTACTCCCATGGAGACACGAGGACAGCCATCAACTTCATTGAGTTGTTCAGCTCTCGGTACAACTCTTCTGATCATACTATTGGCTCTAATCACAGTAAGTTGACGTTCAGCGTCGATGACGTGAAACAGGTGGTGAGATCACTTACTAAGGCAAGATTTGGACTTACAAACGACGAAAACATCCCTTTGTTTGTACAGTTGTTCAATTGCATGAATGGAAGAATTCTGTACAATCAAGTCGCTTTAGATAACCCACATCCTTTGGTCACATATAAGCATGTGATGGGATCTCTAATAGTGACCATAAAACATGCCAAAGTGCTCGACACCCTTGTTGACCATGAAGAACCACCACTTAGATCTTCAGAGTTTTCCAAGTATTTGGACTGGGACTTAGAAACCAAGAAATGGGGAGACCGGGCACGTGAATGGGCTTCACAAATGGACTACTCGGATGATAGTGACGTCGAGCCTGGGCAGATATATTCAGACTCTGACTCCGACGACATTGCATTCTCTAGTCGAGTTTGCAGGATTTCAGCTCCAAGTTTTCGAGCTTCTGCTGCAGTTCACACCTTGCTTCAGCTTTTAGCCAAGGGAGAGTCCGAATTCTTCATTCTAAAACAGCTCATACTCTTCGTTTGCATGTACATCCTGCCAGATACTCCCGAATTAGTTAAAGTTGTGGCTGTTCTCAAAGCATTGAGACATTCTACCGTTGATTCTACAAAACTTCTTAGTCTCCTGGTAGAAAGACTATCTGGGCTTCCTAAGTCATATGAAATCTCTTTTGTGAAAGTGATCCGTCAGATCAAAGATTACTGCTCACGTCAAACTGCTGTTCCCGAACTTACCCCACACATAGAAGATATAGAAATTGTTTTCGACGAGACATTGGCAAAACAACTATTGGAAGATATCGACGAGTCAGCATTAAGACAGTCCTACCATTTTAATTTTGCGGTAGTTGACGAGAATCAAATTGAAGGATATACATTGGGATGGGAGACCACGCTGGTTGACGACGTGATCAAATAAGTAATACAGCTACAATCAAGCATACAATTTTGAATGGAATTGCTACAAAGCAACTATAGTACAATTTGACTAGAAAATGCAAGTTTCAACTCATGCCAATCAGACACTACTCCTCTTAGTGTCCAGTATTTTCAGACTCCTCATCATCATGTTCACCGTCCAAGGCAGCGAAAATGTTCGAGGCCATGGAGTCGGTTCTCTTGGAGTTTTCTCTCGGAGACATAGTAGAAGCAGTCACGCTGGGTTCAGTAGGTCTGTTGGACTGAGATCTTGGAACTGCAGTGAAACCTCTAGAATCTTTGGTTGGCGCTCTGGAGTCTTTCTTGTTACCCCATGATGAGCCTCCTCTAGTGGAGTTGGATCTGGAGTCGCCACCACCATAGTTTCCACTGTTGTAGTTTGACTTGTTGCTTCTTCTCTTCTCAGCCTGGGCCCTACTGTCTTCGATTCTCTTCAACTCAGCCTCATTATGAATCTCCTTGATGGTCTTAGGACCGGCTTCTTGCTTAGCTGCCTTCCAGTTGCTCTTCTTCAAGTCTTGCAAGTCCATCAACATAAACTTAATTCTAGATGAGAGCTTGCTATTTTCCAAGATCTGTTGGATGTTGTCAAAAATCATATTCAATGCAGCTCTGTTTCTTTCAGTGGCCTCAAATCTTGGGCCAACAGTCTTGATTAATTGCGTCAAGTTCTCCAATGAATCCTCAGATGGGTCCACAACATTCTTAGATTGGTCTCTCAAACAATGCAAAATAACTTGATCGTTCAACATGTTCAAGATGTATAAGTTACCAATAAACTTGACCAAACCAAGACCTCTTCTCTTGGCAGCGGCCATAGCGTAATATTCATCAGACATCATCTCTGGCTCCAATGGAGTACCATCAGGGTTAGTTGGAAGCTTATCCACCCATCCCTTCTCGTATTCAACCTGACAAGTTGCCAACAAAAGTCTTCTGGCTAAATCACCACCAGCTGCAGGCTCGCCAGTCTTTGTCAAAGTGTTGACATCCTTGATTTCTTCTGGAATTTCTTTCAACATCTTGGCACAGAACTGGGCATAAACAGAAGACCAGTATGGCTCGTCACAAGCCTTTGCAAAAGTCAAGGAAATAACTTGCTTGATAGTCTTAGCATCCTCCTCCCAACGAGATTGTTTAGCAATAGTCAACAAGTCCTCAGTAATTGGCTCGAACATCTCCAAAGTCAACTTGTTCAAAGCAGACTTAACCTTTCTCTCAATATCCTCAGTTTCAAGGATTATAGATCCATCTGGAGCAGTCTTAACCTCTTCAGTCTTAGTTCTAGACCTTGGAACCCATCTGTTAGCAGAAGGAACCAATGGCTTAACATCCTCAGCAGGCTTGGGTGGCTCATCGTCACCCTTTCCTCTCTTAGATTGGTTTCTGTTTCTAGTCGATCTTTCTCTTGGTCCGCCAGCGTTAGAACCACCTCTTCTCTTGGATCCAGTTCTTGAGTTTTGTCTTCCTTCAAATTGGCCCGATCTACCAGACATCGATCCATTAAATCTGCCTTGCATCTGGTTACCAAATTTGTTGGAGTTCATTCTCTGAGGACCAGAAGCGGATCTCTTGGTTGGAACGATTCCCAAACCTTCTAGCTTCTCCTTCCATGCATCATCAATTGGGTATTGAACAATGTCCTTAAACTGGAGCAAGAACTGGGGGTCGTATCTGTATTGCTTCTGACCCTGCTTCCATCTTGAGTCAACACCAGTCAAAGGATATGGGTAATTAAATGAGAATGGGTCCTCGATTGGTTTAGCAGTTGACAATCTAGCGAAGTACAGCGAGAGATCAAAGACAGACTCGTCGTCCTCGTCGTCTTCGTCGTTCTCATCTTCGTCATCATTGTCTTCCTCGGCAATTGTTGTGTCTTCGACACCGGTGGTGTCTGCAGAAGTCTCTACCTCAGTCTTCTCAACTGGCTCCGTTGGCTCAGCAGTCTTAGCTGTTTCAGTTGGCTCAACCTTTTGCTCAACTGGCTCAGCTGGCTCAGCAGCCTTCGATGGCTCAGTTGGCTCGGCCTTTTCTTCGACTGACTCAATTGGCTCGACTGCCTTGACAGTATCCTCGGGCTGAGTAGCTTCGATTGGCTTGACAGACTCAGAAGCAGTTTCTTCAGCAGCCTGAGAGGCTTCAACTGGTGCCTTAATCTCAACGGACTCCTCCTTGGCAACAGGAGTAGGCTCCTCCTTCTTCGTCTCAACTGGAGTCTCTACTTTAGACTCAGCTGGAGTCTCTGGAGTCTTCGACTCCACAACTGGAGCAGTAGCAGCCACTTTTTGCTGGGCAGCAGCGGCAGCGGCAGCCTTTTCTTCGTCCTTCTTCTTCTGTGCAGCCTTGGCCTTCTCCAAGATCTTTCTTCTGAACTCTTCAGCAGCAGCAACCTTGCCAGAGGCAGAGGCAGCAGGGGCAGATGCGGGAGAAGCTAGAGTTGGCGAAGACGATGCTGGAGAAGTAGAAGCAGCACCAGCAGCATGCGAAGTGACGGACTCGGAGCTGCCCCCTGTAGAGACAGTCTGAGCATGCACGGGGACGGGGGTGGTGGATGCCAGGCTCAGAGCAGAAACCTTTGTCTTCTCGTCCAAGTCAACCTGTTTGCCATCCTTGTCTGTGATCTTGACCTTGGAGGCACCCGGCGAAGAAACTGCAGGGTACTGCTGCAAAGGCGTGTGCATTTGCTGGGGCAGCTGTGGGTTGTAGTTGGGGATGCCACTCATTCCTGGCACCATACCCTGAGCGTAAGGGTATGGGAAATAGTAAGCACCAGCATATACGCTTGGTGGGTAAGGATAGCCACTGAACTGGTTGTTGCTGTTGTTATTTATCTTCTGGTTGTAGTTGTTGCGCTTGTTGTAGTACTTGTTCTGGCTGCCCTGGTAGTTTTGTCTCTGGCCATTGTGATTGGCATGGCCCGAGGCACTTGAACCTGTGTGGGGAGCATTTCCACCATGAGCAGCGTGTGCAGCATTACCTCCGTGGGTCTGTGCATTGTGCTTATTGTAGGGTTTCCCATGGTACCCCTGAGGGTAGTTTTGATGTTGGCCAGACTGAGCAGTCAGTGGGGTGGCGGCAGCAGGCAGAGGCACTGGCGACTGAGCAGGCGGGGGCAGCGAATGCTGCTGGTCTTGCAGACCTTCGGTTCTTTCAGCCATTTGTGGCGGGATCAAGGGCGGTTATTGAGGTTGCCACTTGATTCGAGATTGGAATCGAAACTTTGTGCGGTTACTCCAAGATTGTTGGCGAGAGGGACCTAGGGGGCAATTAATTAAGCAAATAACTAACTGCAGAAGGTCAATAGCCGAACAAGAGCGTCTCGTAGATGGTGAGACGGGGGTTTTTCTGACGAGAAAAGGGAGTTTCTGGAGATAGAAAAATGTGTTCCTAGTAAAAATTTTTCAGGACTGGGTGTGTGCATGGCACGACCTGGAGAGAAAGTGACATGTTATGGAGGGGATGGTGATTTTGGAAGTTTGGGATATTCCATATATTAAGATGGCGATGAGAAATGAATAGGTGAAATTTGAATATGAAGATTGCAGTGTTTTGCCTGGTGGTTCTAGTTTGTTTTTTTTAGTACGATTTGGTCTAGGAGGAGTAAGTCGCGATTGCTAATTATGGTCTATGTGAGACACAGGAAGGAAGGAATCGAGAAGGGAATGAAAGAAAAAGGAAAATTAAGGTCAAGGTATAGTAGACAGACAAAAGAATAAACAATTCGTAAATCAAGAATTGAAGAATATATTATAATAGATCTTAGAATATTAGATCTTCTCAAAGAATACGTAGAAGGTAGTTGAAATTTGAGTGTATGTCGCTCGTATACTTTCCAGCCGTCTCGTGCCTGGTCATGACTGATTGTTACGAGCGTTTTCCTATGATAATGGCCTGTAGAATTGACACTACTGTCTATTTTGATTGGAACAGTTGTGAACTGAGTGAGTGATACACTGTGTTGGGAACTTGGTCAGGGATCTCCTGGGATGGTCGTGGTCAAAAGTGGTGTCTGTAGATTAGACATATGAGAATAATGTAAAGTTGGAGGTAAGTTCATAGCATGTTGTTTTTCCACTATACAATCTTTGTCTCATGTGCTCCAGTCGACTCTCCACGCTAAAAGCTGTGGTTGCCTAGTGGTTCCTTGATAAATGTAGTGAATTTCCATTCACAATGTTCGAAGACTTCGAGTATGCTTTACATCTTGACTGTGATTTTGTCAATTTCGAGTCACTTCCGAGCTATTCTAATCTTTTTAAACTCTTGAGCACATTGTCCGCATAGTTTTACCTTAAGCTGTTATGGTTCTCCAGTTTCATGGCTCTCCAGTCTCCTGGAGACCATGTTTCCATGCATTGTAAATGACAAGTTACCATATTGCTTAAAGATCCATTGCACCACAATAGTAAACCCAATTGCACATCTCCAATTTATATTTGGTTACCTGTAAATCCCATGATCGCCAGGACTTCCCCTGACATATAATCTGGTAATTCATTTCCATTACCCTACCAGTCAGTTATGGCAAGAAGGACCGCACCAAGAGCGCCGCAACACCAACCAAAAACAAACAAACAACAACCTTCTCCTTCAAAGACTCCACCTGGAAGCAACTGATGATGATGTCCTGCTCCACGTCCACACACAAGTCGCTCTTCTGCTCTAGACACCATTCCTTAGTGCACAAGCCACATTTATCGATTTTCTCCACAAGAACACGATCATTGCATTGGCACTTACAGTATTGCTGAAAGCAAAACGATAGCGAAATGCAGAGAAGTAGAGGAAGTACCAATTTCATGAGCTGTAGATGATAGAGAATCAGTTACTTTTGTTGTAGACCTGCAGACGACCTCAGTAATAACAACTTGCAGAAGATCAAGTAGTCAGCCTATTGAGATCCGAACACAAAGAATAATTTCAGCAGTAGCTTGAAAGCTCGTACTGAAATTTCACAAAATATCACAAATATAACAAGTTTAAAAAAAGTTGTGGTCTTCACTCTACGATTTGTTCACCTCTTCAGAACCACTAGTCCTACTCCCCAGATTACTCTCCTGTACCTAATCCATCGTCGTGTGAATCTCACCGAGGGCAAACGTTAACTACTAGTCTTACTCTTACTCATTTCACATCATGGCAGCCGTCGATACTCCATACATCCATGAAGGCGGCATCAAGCCGTACTTCGAACAGCAGATCCAGGATACAGAAATCAAGATCCAGACCACTACTCAAAACTTGAGGCGTTTGGAAGCTCAACGAAACAAGTTGAACAGCAAGGTGCGTCAGTTAAAGGACGAATTGAGGCTTCTTCAGGAGCCTGGCTCCTATGTCGGAGAGGTGGTGAAGGTTATGGGCTTGAAGAAGGTGTTGGTGAAGATACATCCAGAAGGAAAGTACATTGTGAATGTCACAAAAGACATCGATATCAAGAAGTTGACGCCCTCATTGAGGGTTTGTCTTAAATCTGACTCATACGACTTGCACAAGATCTTGCCTAACAAGGTGGATCCGTTGGTGTCGTTGATGATGGTCGAGAAAGTTCCTGACTCTACTTACGACATGGTAGGAGGCTTGGACAAGCAGATCAAAGAAATCAAGGAAGTGATCGAGTTGCCCGTCAAGCACCCAGAGCTTTTCGAGAGTTTGGGTATTGCGCAGCCGAAGGGTGTGATTTTGTATGGCCCACCGGGCACAGGTAAGACGCTTTTGGCCCGTTCGGTCGCTCACCACACGGACTGCCGGTTCATCCGAGTGTCAGGTTCCGAGTTGGTGCAGAAGTATATCGGAGAGGGTTCTAGAATGGTTCGTGAGCTTTTCGTTATGGCTAGAGAGCATG
>Ga0160505_100116_pt1 | contig 60500 bp, 28 predicted proteins | sample DIDeMG_FD_108225 | JGI IMG/M metagenome (GOLD analysis project Ga0160505, IMG submission 108225) | Enriched chicken feces microbial communities from UW Madison campus, WI, USA - DID2874_E49_Stillage MG | ecosystem: Host-associated > Birds > Digestive system > Large intestine > Fecal ... | reverse complement strand
TTCCTCCAGGGTGGTTTTAGATTTTTCAGAAAACAACCCTGAGTATCAGTCGATGACATGGCTGGCACATTGCATTGTTGATGAGGAAGAAGACGCAAGTAAGGATACGATAACTGAGAGGCACTTGCTCGTGTCTGATGGTGGCCACACGGTTATGGTCTACTTGCAAGTGAACAACAAGGCTATGCAGACCAACATTTTTGGGTTTGAATACGTTGATTTGGGAAAAACGACTATTGCATCTGATTTGGTCCACATTGAGAGCAACATATTCTTTGCATCATCCAGACTCTCACAGTCAGTGCTTTTCCGAGTTCTTCCAAGTAAACCCCACATCCACATTTTTGGTTACATTCTGGTAACTCCTCCTATTCTAGACATATCTATAGAGCAGGAGAACTCTGGTATGGTTGTTGCACAGGGTGGATTTTACAGTGGAGAGTTGGTGCTACGTTCGAATCGAAAAGTTGACGTCAAGAAGGTTCCCTTGCCATACCTTGCACTTCTGGCTGAGTACAAAGGAGTCACCAGAAATGGACTCAAGTTCACTGCCACCGCATTTGATAAGTCCCATGACTACATCTTGAAACTCGACGACGAGCCTAAAATTGAGAATGTTGGTTCGCATGATGTGCAATTGCTGGGTTCGATATCTACGAGGACTGCAAGTGGAACTCTTGTCAGCGTGTCTTCGAATCTCCTTTCCTATGATCTGGAATGCTTGGAACTTCCAGATCTTGTTGATCCCATGTTGATCCAAACGGTGGAAGGGAAAGGGCATACAGATATTGTTGTAGCTCTGTCCACAAACGAGTTATTCTTGGTTCGATATGGAGGAGAACTCGAGTTTGTACTGAAGCAAAAAGTCCCCTTCACTGATCCGCTCTCTGTTGCCATATTTTCGGTTAGTAAAGGCCCTCACCCAGTAGTTATGGCTGTGAGCAGTAAGGGCGAGTGTTATCAATCAATCGGAAAAGAAACAAAGATTTTGCTGTTGCCACCAGTGAAAGGATGGGTCAGGGTGAAATGCTGTGGCGCAAGAAATCCGACGTTGCTATTGTTGGGATCCACAAACGTTTGGGTTCTCTCGAAACAAACTGATTTGGACTCTGTGAAAGCTACATTGGTTTATACTTCCGAGGAGAGGATTTCTGACTGCTTGATCGTAGGAGACGAGAGAGATGGCACGTTAGTGGTTTTTCATGGTACAACCACTATCACTGTGGTGGATTACCACACTCTTCATCACGAGGAGAAAGTGGTGACCAAATACTACTCGGAAAACACCTTTCTTAGGGCTGTAAAGTTGACACAGACCAACTACCTCGTCACAATCGAATTGGAAATGAACATTGAGGGAAATGACCCTTCTAGGCGCACACTCTTGAAACTTTTCGATGCTCTGAATCTCACCTTGAGACTGACATTTGTGCCTAAGTCCAATTCCTATCATGCAGATTTATGCCAGGTGTTTATCCCCGAAGAATCCAAGTCATTTACGAAACAACCAGTATTCGTGGCTGCGAATAACGCATCCGCATCTCTTCAGACATATCTTGTTAGAGATGACACAATCGTTCTCCATAGCGAGATGCCATACCGTAAGTTAGTTGCGGTTAATGCGCACGGTAATAGATCTGCAATCCGAGCAGTTCATCAGGTTAAGTTTAAGGATGGCAACCTCATCTTGATGGGAGATGGTATAGTCAGATTGCTGTTGGAATGTAGTAATGGAGATATTTCTTGGGTGGTTGAGAATATCCAAACTGCAAGGTTCGCAATTGGTTACGAGGAATTACACGGGATAGAAATTATTGCCGATGCTGTTGAGGGCATACTTGTGTCACATTTTGGGGAAAATCGTTACCTTCAGAGTTTCAAGGTCGACCCGTTCAAGCCATTCTTCCTTACTGCCCTCGCAGCTATCAAAAGCAAGAACTTAATCTTGTTTGGAGATTCCAATGGAAACTTAGGAGGGTTGCATATCGAGAGAAAGGAAGGAATGGAAGTTCTGGTAAGCATCGTGTTTGCTACGAATATCGGGGAAACAATTAATGTCATAAGAGCTCATAATGGGGACGACCCTTTTTTTGCAATTGGTACTGTGAATGGGGCCATTTACACCTTACAAGAGCTTGGCAGTCATAGTGATAACGTGGGTTTATTGGTAGATAGAAAGACGTTTCCATGGCGATTCGACGACGAGGAGATTGGCCAATTTGAGGTGACGAGAAGTTGAGGGATCTTCCCTCCCAGTTTTGTACACCAATAATGGGTCCACTTGGTGCACTAATAACCAAGCATCAATAAATCGAAGCATTGTGAATTCTATTCTATATTCAATCAAATTCTCTTCTACTTTTGTTTCCATATGCCTTGTTCAATGCAACATTAAAACCCATCGCCAATTATGTATCTGCAGGCCAACATCAACATCGAAAAAGTGTAGCTACCACCAAAAAAATTACCTACAACGCAATTTCTGCATCATACACCATGCAGTTTGCAGATATCGAGATGCTTGACATCCCCGACGATCTGTCGGTGACTCTGATGTCACAGACGGAGTCAATGTCGGATTCCCCCCAGGATAAGGTGGAGAAGTCCAAGGAGTATCCGACCGTTCAAGAATGGCTCCATGGTGGACCAGACTTGAAGTTTCAATTTGACGAGAATGAGTACAAACGCAGTGCACGCCACAAGGACGACTTCTCCCATGCACAGACAGTTTACATCACCCAACTATATAAGATCGTGGAGGACCTCTCCAACAACAATGTTACCCAGGTGGACTTGGACGAGTTGGACGAGCCTGTGGGTGTGATCACTCTGGCCAAGGATATTGGCAACAATTGTGATCGCGAGTACAAGATTGCCAAAATCAACGAGGCGTTTGGCAAGATCTTGGATGCTTTCAATGTGTTCTACGATACCGTGAAAGAAATCGTGGACGACGAGGATGCCGCTGCCTACGAGGACCTCCTGTCACTTTTGGACTGTATTCAAGCCAATACATTTGCTATAACTGAGAAGCAGAAGCCTGAGCTAATAATTCGCTGGATCAATCGTTATGACCCTAAGCCAGATAACCTGTTTATCGATGCCGTCATGTACGACACGCCCCAGCCGTACTTGCATCCACTGTTCTGGAACTTGTACCTTGGAGATTTGCTCACGCGTGGAATGTTTCCACAGGCGGTTTTATCACTTCAGAACTCCAAGTACGACGAGCTCAAGGACACTTGTCCAGAGTTGCATACTATCATCTCAGACCTCATCACGGTGCTCGACGCATACACGTCGATGGCATTGAAGGGCCAATTTGCCGAATGGAAGTACACTGTTTGTGGGTACAGAGACAATTTTAAGAAACAAAAGGCACTTATTACAGATGCTCGTCACATAGCCATAGCTTCGCAGATTCACGACTTGCTCTGCGTCATCAGTGGCCTCCCCAAGACCATTTCTGGCTTTGTCACCTCGTGGTATGAAATGTATGGCGCATTAGCGTTGTACCAGGTGAGAGATGACGACTCTGTCTATGACGAGTACTTCAAACTTGCGATTGCTGAGAAGGGCTCCAACTCTGCCATCAAGTTGGAGCAGGACTTCTGTGACCTATTGACTCAGAAATACTTGAGGGTGATACTCGCCATTGACAGCTACGATACGCCCACTGCAGCCTACGTCAGCAAGTTGTTTGAGTTGAAAGGTCTTTTAACCAACTACTACGACGATTTGGCAACAAAGTCGTTGAAGGAGTCGGGAACTTTGTTCCACCGTCTGATTTCAGACTATCTCTTGACACGCCATGCTTATGAGTGCTTCGAGGTGCACCTGCTCGTTCCGGTAGGTGTCGGATTGCTCTTAAATCCTGTGGTCACGCCTTCTTCAGATTCACTGACCAGAAATCGCCAGGTGATTAGTGAATTCTTACCCCACTATGAATGCTTCACTAATGACGATATGGAGTGGGCCATGACGGTCTGCGCCAAGCTCAATCTCACAGACACAATCAAAAAGCTCTACTTGAAACAAGGTGAGAAGTCCTTGAAGGAGGGTCACATCTTCGAAGCTTTGAATATGCTTGTTAACTGCTACGAAGATGTAAGTAGTTCCGATGGAACGTCGGCTGCTATGACCAAGATCCACTACATTGCATGGGAATTGCTTTTCCAAGACTGTTTACTCAATAGTACACCAGTTCCAGATGAGTTGATCCAGAATATCGTCACCAATAATATTGACTCCACATTTGAAGTTCATCCGGTGATCAGACAGTGCTTATCACCTTACGCTGTTCTTGTTGAATATTTCAGCCACTTGGGTGAGGCAAAGTTTTTCTCCAAGAACATTTCTCGTTTGTTTCACCTTATTCGCTTCAAGTACATGCCTCAGAAGTTCGTGCCACTCTTGCTTGCCCAACTTCTTCCGTTTTTTGCCGAGGACCAATTCGAGTTGCCTCAATTGATCGTCATTATTGAGTTGATCGACTCTGTGGAGCTTCAGGCTAAGGGCCACGAGGAAGAATTGGAGGAGTTGTATCAGTATGCTATAGAGAACGTCCCAGAGAACGTTCCTCAAGATTGGAGAAATGCATTGAAGGAACAGGGCAAGGAGATCCCAGGTACAGTGACGCAGCTTCTTAAACAGATTCGGAAGCACATCGTGGTAAAGATTGGGCAGGTCTACATTAAGTAGAAAGTATGAGTAGTTTTTTTCTATACTAAATAGTCAAAAAATCAGGACATCCTCTGACTAGGGCATGCGTTGCCTGTGAGAAATGAAGCGTGACTAGATGTGGAAGAAGTTCACAGAGTTCAAGGCGGCCTCACGTTTAACAGATAACATCCTGGGCGGCTCTAGAGTTCAACAACAAAGCAACAATCAAGCCGTACAAACCCAAGACTTCAGCGAAAATCAAAATCAAAAGCATACCCACAAACAATCTTGGTTGTTGAGCGGTACCTCTGACACCAGCGTCACCAACAATACCAATGGCAAAACCAGCAGCCAAACCGGACAAACCGACAGACAAACCGGCACCCAACTGGATGAAACCGGTGTACAAGGCCTGGGTCTGCTTCAAGGAGTCGGACACCAACACGGCGACGACCAAACCATAAATGGCGATAATACCAGCCAAAACGACTGGCACAATGTTCTTAAACAACAAGTCTGGTCTCAAGACACAGGTGGCACACACACCGACACCCGACTTAGCGGTTCCGTAAGAGGCACCGAAACAGGTGAATACGATGGCTGCGGTACATCCAATGGCACCAAAGAAGGGAGCGTAGACTGGGCTGAGCTTGTTAGTAGCAAAGTGGAGAAAAGTGAACCGTCAGCAACAAAACTCGTTATGGAGACTGCTAGTAGAGTAGCCACAAGATGAAAGCCAATAATCGGCGGCTTTGTAATTGATTACCCACGAAAATGACGACATTATCACTGTCAATTGTTGCCAGAACCAATATTCCGTCAAAGGCGGTTGTCGGCAAATTACATGACGAGAACTCGGCGACTAGTAGGTCCAAGGGAGCAGAATCGCTGTGGGGCGGGTCAGGAAAAAGTGCACATACCATAAGTCAGACATTGCTAAGTTTGATGATAGATTGATGAGAAGAAAGACAAACTCAACAAGGAGATATGAGAATAAAGCCAACGTTCAAAGGTAATTTTTTCCTCGGAGAATCCCTGGGTTTACCTGCAGGAAATGACTATAATGCTGTGGTTTACGCAGTAGAGTAATTGAGGGCCCGATAAGCTGGAATTATTGGAGGATGAAACATGGGTTTTGGAAGCTACAATCAGGTGAAATTGGGGGAGGTGATTAATTTTGTCGAATTGAATTTGGAAACTTTTCTTTGGTGGGATTTGAAGGTCTAGTGGTGTGTTTACCTATAGTAGTGGTTATCAGTCAACGTGCGTAAAGATAAGAGGAATAAATAGGTATTAAAGATGAAGTTTAACAATTGGAGAAGCTAAAGGTTTGAACAGATGATAGAGATAATTGGAGGTATACAATTTGGAAGTTTGGAGATTTCATGTAGCAAATCTTGCTTTTATTGGGATTTTACTGTTGTTTCCATTTCTCTAAGAGGCTAGCTAAGTAAGTGCGATATCAACAGAAAATAGAGAGGAAGGTAGGCAAGAGAAACATTGAAAAGAGCACCAAAAATTGAAAATGGAGGGTGGTTTAGTCAGACGTAGAGAAGTGAATTGCTTGTGCATTCTTTTGTTTTGAAGCCAGACATAGCTTAGTAGCAGATATTTTGGATGACATGGAGATAATTGATGGTTAATGGAGTCAGTTTGACTACATCTAGCTGTTGAGACTTCCAAGATCAATTTTAGAAAACAACCACCAAGTGGTCATGTAGATATGAAGTTTTTCCCAGTATATTCAAGAGAAAAAATGTTGTCTTTCAACCTCGGGAACAAAACTATTGAGTTGGCAGTCTAAACTAGCCAGTCAATATTGACCTGCGTACATTGACCAACAACATCTACGAAAAACTGAGTACTTTGCCCTCTCAAATTATACATTCAATTCATAATCATTCTTTAAATGTCCTCAATCAAATAATTTTGCAAAACACTACCAAAGACCACCTTTTCATCACCTCCTAATGTCACAAATCTCACCTCTAGTGCCTCATACTGTACCTCTTCTCTGGTCTCCGCACGACCCCATCTACTCATCTCTCGCGAAAATCCAAATTGGTTAATTTTTTACTCTTCACTGGTGAGCTAATTTGCAAGGAGCCTACAATGTCTACGAACCCAAAAGCCTTCCCATTGGCCGACTCGGCCTTGACCCAACAGATCTTGGATGTCATCCAGCAATCTCAGAACTTGAGACAGTTGAAGAAGGGTGCCAACGAGGCCACCAAGACCTTGAACAGAGGTATCTCTGAGTTCATCGTCATGGCCGCCGACACTGAGCCAATCGAGATCTTGTTGCACTTGCCATTGTTGTGTGAGGACAAGAACGTTCCTTATGTGTTCGTTCCTTCCAAGACCGCTTTGGGTAGAGCATGTGGAGTGTCCAGACCAGTGATTGCTGCTTCTGTGACTTCCAACGACGCCTCCTCCATCAAGAACCAGATCTACTCCATCAAGGACAAGATCGAGACCTTGTTGATCTAGATAGAAATGCATGTTTGGAATGAAAAAGAAACCGTAGTGAAGTAGACAGAATTATTTGGTGAGAGCAGATCAACAGTTGATCACTGTAGTAGACAGAAGCAATCTAAAAATACAAAATGTGAATGCCATTACTGATACAGTTTGCTTCGGATTGCTTTGACTTCCTTCGTATTATCCCTTTTTCTCTCTTTGTCTGTTCATCCTTCTCTCACCTCCATCTCATCAACTCATCCCGGCATAAAAATTTCATGATGCACTCTCCACATATACTGCCAAATCTTTCAATGGATGGCCTAAATTCTGCCGAGGCGGTGACTCGCTTCCTTCGAGGCAAAGATTCGTCACCTGAAAATGTGTGCAATGTTGTCCAGGCGCTTTTATCTGGCGGAATTCCCGTCTACCTTCCCAATTCAACCAGATTTGTATTTGAGTTGGTCTGTGATCGCTTGAACGATTTCAACGGCAAGAGCTTCAAGCTTTGGAAGCTTCATCCTGGAATTTGGGATCTTCTCACTCGTCTGTGGACGGCTATGGGCGTAAACGAAGCAGATCGTGAAGATAGAACCAGAAGTTTCCGCAGAGTCAAGGTTGTAGCCATCATCACCAGCGTTTTAAACTCTCTGGCAAGCAAATATGAGGAAAAGCTCTTGCAATCCATGTTTCTGTGTGTGGAGCTGATAATGGCCACCGGATACGTGGATGTGGATGAATTCACGGGTGTTGGCTTACTCAAATCATATTCTTCATTGGTGAACTTTATCGACAACGATACTATTGATAAAAGTCCCTTCGACCACTGGTCAAAGATCATTTCTCGCTTACTAGAGCTTCCTAGAAAGTCAGCAACTTTTAAACCTTCCAAAAAGGCGGCTGCCAGGTTCTTTGTGGAGCCGCTTCCAGTGATTCTTAATATACTTGCTCATCGCAAGAATGATGAGCTCACCTCAACTTATGCAATGCTCAAAGAGCAGCTAGAGGTTTCTGTTTTTGGAGAGGAATCCCCACTTTCATCTCAAATCATATCCATCGCCTCTTCAGAGGACCTCTCCGCTGAAGGTGCCGAGTATCTTTTCCAAGAAACCATTACTCACCTAGCATCCAGTGACATTGCACTCTGTGAAACCGTATACGTCAAAATTACCAACCATTTCACCTCGTTGGCAGAAAAGTTGCTTGGAGTACTTTCAAGGATTAACCGTACACTTTCATCGAGCTTTTTCGGTGAAATTTTCATTTCTGAGATGGCCAAATCTAAGCAGAATTGGAGATTGATCGGCTACCTCCTACGTCTTGATCCAGAACTAGCTATTTCCAAATGGGAGGACGCTGTACAAGCAACAACCAAAATTTCTGCTGATGAGAGTTTCGCTTTGGCTGATAATTTGGCTCATGGTTTCATTAGGGCAAGAGATTTTTCACAGTTCATGAGGCAGGTCTACCCTGCTGGAATCAAGAATTCTGCTAATGTGTGGCAAGATGACCAGATGATTGAAATTTTGGCTCCAAAAGTGAACGAGTTGTCCGGAAACCAAATTTCAGCCCTCATTCGTCATTTTATGGATGCTGGCGACAAGCTGTCATTGTCTATTTTACTTCACGGTCTACTTTTCTGTCCTTTGGCGAAACAGAAGATGCTGGAGAACCTATTTCAGGATTACAACTTTTGCCAGAAAGGATGGTCCGAAATTGCATACTTGGTATTGTGCATTTACGGCCAAAGTATTTTAGATGTCCAACCTGATATTTTGGAAAAAGTTGGATCTGGATTTTCCAAGTATGATGTTTATTTGAAGCTCAGAGTAGCTGAATTGTCGGGAGATCTTAGTTTAGTTGATGCCAAGGAAGCCACAAAGCTTATTACTAAGCTGGATGCTAGGAACTTACTCCTTTTTGCTCAACGTTGGCTTGTTATTCTTGATAGTTTCCCGGATATTCACGCTGAATTATTCAAGAAGATGCTTGAGCTTCTTTCGAAGCTGCAAATGCTCTCTTTCTTCCAAGGTCAAAGTGATATCATATATGAACTTCCTCAGTTCATGCGTGGTTTCCTGAAAGCCTTAAGATTGATCTCTATTTCTTACAGAGATGAGCTCTTCTGCTGTTTCCCAGCCATAGTGTTCAGGAAGTACTTCAACTACTATATCAACCTAATCACCGAAGAAGCAATCGCAGATCCTGATAACATCATTGCCCGGGAAACTTTGAAACACATTTTACAAGAACCTAGTCTCTCTTCCAATATCGAAAGAGACTTGGGAAAGCTTCGCACCCTTCTTGATTCTAGCAAGCCAGAAACGACTAAAGTATCGATGGATATTGCCCGTTCCATATGGTCTTCCCATTTGCATAGCATAAAAGATTCCAACTCGTCCACATACGTTGTTGATGCACTCAAGACTTTAGTCAAGGCGATGAAGAAACCATCGAATGGTGATTTTGCTCTTGTTCAAGTCATTCTTAGTATTCCAACCGTCAGGGGTATCGAAGAAATTCAGAAACTCTACCAAGAGCTCTGCTATAAGTTTGTGACTGCAGTGAGAAAGCTGAAAATGCCCATTGAGGAACAAATGGTTGCCCTTTCGGAAATTCCTCTGGAAGTGTCCGAGGAAGTGCGTTCGGCCATTAAAGAATTGACAAAAGAAATTGGTTCACAAGCATCGACGACTTCAACTCAGATACACTTGTTTGCATTGGTTGTCAAAAGTAGCTCTCCGAACATTTCAAACGCAATTTTCATTACAAGTTTGTTTGTTGCAATCTGTCTGAACGAGTGTGAAGACGACAAAATCCAGTTTATGCTCAAACAGCTAAACCACTATTACAAAGAATTATCCAACGACAATTTCATGGAGATTTACAGACATGTTCTCCATACTCTCGAAGATGCGCCAGCATCCTACATTCCTTACCTAATTGATATACTTTCGCTCTTGGCTCCGATGCTTAAAAAGGCTCACCAGCAAGAACATTCACAGCTCTTTGTTGCTACGCTCCTGACTGTTGCACTCCAGAAAAGACTTGCTGATCACGCATTGCCATTGATTCGTTTCTTGTCAGCCATCACACTCATGCTCTCAGATCATATCTGGATTTGCACTCAATATTCAGTGGAACTTATCATCAGCTTTGGAGACTTGATTGCTAGCGATTTGGACAATATCGATAGCTCTGAGAAAATATACATAGCGGTCATCCAAATGGAATCCTATGTCGTGTTGTTCCACAGATACAGACTCACATCACGTTATCATTTGATTATTGGAGTTTGCTCCAGATTAATGGTTCCCTTAGCCAGTGGAAATCCGCTTGAGGATTCCAAACCAGCAGCTGCCGCTTATGCACGGTTGTTGACCACTCTTTCGGAACCTCCAGTGCTGGCTTACACCAAGGAGTCTGACTCATTGACATCTCAAGCTGCGGCCAGCAAGAAATTGTTGAGAAAACATGCCCATATCTTGGTGGTGAACTACGTTCATTTGCAATTGACACATGCATTGGTCAGTGCTGTCAATGAAGCGGTGTTGCCTGGAGTCTACAGTGTCCTTGGCCTCTTATCGAGAGTCGAGATGCAATTGGTTAATCAATGTCTCGATTCACTGGGCCAGACCTACTTCAAGTCATTATATGGTGGGTACAGAGACCATGGCAAATGGAGAGATCAATAGTATGCCAGCACGTATATATTAAAATGCATAACTCAAATAAATGCAGCAAGGCGTTCTAATCCTACCAGCCGTGCACTTTCCCGAAGAGCTTGGCCAATTCGTTCAAAGATTGCCCACACCCTAGCGTCAGCACCATCGTCCACATGAGGTGAGCGGAGCTCGTGCGTAGTATATTCGTAACGCAAAATGTCCTTTCTAGTAATTGTGCCTGCTAATAAACCATCCTTTTCGACAAGTACATGTCTGGGGCCAAGTCTGACGAAAATATCTAACAAATACTCGAGAGTGGTGTCAATACTCACCACAAGTGGCGATGTGTTGATGAGTCCAATAAGATTGAGACTGTTTTCATGAGGCAGCGGCGATGCTCTAAAGTTGCACTCTTGCAGAGAATTGCTATCACTGAGAACATGTTCCAAGTCTGAACGAGAAACATATCCAACAATCAGAGGATTGGATTCTGATTCTACGACCGGATACCCACGGAATGGTGTCTCGGAGAGAATCTCCCGCACTTCTGCCAATGTGTACTCATCTTTAGAGGTGAAAACAACTGTAACTGACGACATGGCCGCACCCACAGTACTACGGAACACGAACTCCTCCTTGGGGTCGATAAATGGAAGCCCATTGAATACAATCATTTGGTCTGCGATACCACCTTGGCCCCATTTGTCATTGATGAATTTCGTCACTGCGACTGCGATCATGGTGGGGATGATATAGCGCACTGCTCCTGTAAGTTCAAACATTATAATGGCAACTGTGACAGTAAGATGGGTGATACCACTTAATGCTGCACCGGCACCAATGAAAGAGTAGGTACCTGGAATAATGCATTTTCCTTCAGCAGGACAAGTAGCGAAGAGCCGCAGATCAGGGTAATTTTGATAGATTTTCTCCACTACCAACCCTACTGCACGACCAAACGTGGCCCCAGCAGCCATAGAAGGCACAAAAATACCAGCAGGAACCTTACAACCATAAGTTATGATAGTTAAGAATGAGCGAGCTAAGGTTGCGAAAATGAGTGACAAGAACAAGACCATCTTCGACGATTTAGGGTCACACAAGTCAGACTCTGATTTCGCCAGACATTCAGCAAACAACTCTTGCATGACTTCAGTCATATCGAAGCGGAGAAACTGGTTGAAGTAGCAGAAACTAGAAGTCAAAATGGCCAATGTGACCACCTCCCGAACAGCGTAGTTGACGAAATACTTTTTTCTGAACCCAGCCACTCGCTTATTGAGTTTAGACACAACTATTCCATAAACCCCACCGAATACACCCAACAAGGCGTACAGTGGAAGCTCAAAGTAGTGCCATGTGGTATCGTAGGTTACCTCGAAAAGGACCAACTGACCCGTACGGAACGGGTTGAGGGCAGCCAAGGTAGCCACTGCAATAAGGGCACATAAATAAGACTTCCAAAGCGTCAGCAATTGAAACACCAGCGAAATCTCCTCCATAGCAAATAGAACACCACCCATTGGTGAACCAAATGCAACAGCCACACCTGCAGCGGAAGTTGCTGTAAGAAACTCTCGAGCTCTAGAGGCAGATTGACGATATTGGTGAAAAAGTTTGGCCACAGAATTACCAACTGCCACAGCATAATGAACCGAAGGACCTTCTTTTCCAAGCGAGAGACCCGAAGCAATGGCAAGTGGGAGACCTAAACTCTTGATGGCCAAGGTCCACCAACCCAAGAAACCCTTCATGACGAAACCAGATACAATGCACTTGATCTCAGAAATGCCCGAGCCAGCAGCCGCTGGAGCATATGTTTTCACCAATATCGCAGCAATCCACGAGAAAAGTGCCAGCCACATCACATAGACAAAATACTTTACAGGGCCAAAATTCAGATATGATTTCCACGCCTGACAGTGCTTACCTTCTTGTTCCCAACAGCAAGACCCGTGGCTCAAGTAAAAATTTGAAGAGCAATGACCCAACCGGAGCGATGCAAGCCATCCAGTAATAATATTGAGGGAAGCAGCAATGACGCCAATGATTATTCCCATGGCTGCTAGAACCAACCATGTTCTTGTAGATTGAAGTAGAGCGTCTTTCAACGATACGACATTACGTTTCTTGAGAAGACGTTGACGATGCTCTTCGAGCTCATCATCCATCCAGTCAATGGTGGTGAATGAGTCGAACTTCTGCACTGCTCGAACAGAGTCTTGATGGAGCCATTGACCAGTTTCTCGAGATCGAAGCTCGGTACTCGGAAATGCTTCCATGCCGATATAAGACGTGTGGAAAACTCAACCAAAAGGGGGCCAGAATGAATTAATGCAATAAAATATATAGCGAATTGACGCCGGATCACGACTGAACTTAGAGGTTCCACTGGTAATATTGATACGTAGTTGAAGAGAGCATTGTACGCACACCAGTTTGGAGTAGGTTGGGTATGAAATTAATTGGCAATGAGATTTAAATTCTAATGATTTACCTAGGAACAAAGAATTGAAATCGATTCAAAATCCTTTTGTCTGATCTGATATGATGTCAATGATTGACCTGTTTTCTCGTCTAGTTTTCTACAAATTCGATTTGCACTCTTCCACCGTATTCTCTTTCATTTTCTGAAAATACACTTGAGAACAGGTTTCGAAGAGTAGTTTCTTTCATTCATAGCCCACAATTCTAGGAGACCTCAATACCTCCATCCACTTCTTCCACCAAAATATCACACACCTTAATCCCGGCATTTTTAAGTATTCTCTCTTTTAAATCCAACGAGAGCCAATCGAGATTCTTCAATTCGGTGTCCTCATAAGTATCCAAGTACTCAAGTACAATGTTGAGCCCTCCAATGGGAGTTGCAATCACATTCACGACAAATTCTGATGTGGGTGCAATATCCTGTCCGAAGACAGCATCGGTGACGGTCCAATCGGGTCCTGAATTGCTTGGATGAACAGGAAATTCCACATATCCTAAATTGGATAGCTTCAACGAGTCCAGCTTGCTTTTTCCCAATGATGCCTCGAACAATGATTTGTTATCACCACTCCAATCTGGAGCATTGACCTTTCTCAAAAGTGACCATAATTCACCCTTAGAGGTAGTTGTTTCCTTCAATTTGGCATTGGAGTCCGCCACTAAGTCCCATGAAAACTCGTCCAATGGCGCATACGTCTGAATCAACCCTTGATGGGAGTGCAAACCTAATATCTTGCACTCTGGCTCCAACAATTGCTTGTATGGAACATCCAAGTTTTCTTTGTTCATGAATCTTCGTAGAGTAATAGCAGTAGCAATCAGAAAATGGTGCTTTCGGCCGAATATGGGTTGAAGGGTCAATGCACTGTTGACCACCAAAAATGAAGTAAGAGTCACTTTGTGCTTTCGACACTGAACCTTGATTTCTGCCAAATCTTCTGCAGGTATGTTGATATGCTTATAAGCAATAGATCTTTCCAATTTAGAAGCAAATCTTCCAGGCCAAAGGTGGGGGAAATCTGGTGGAATGAATTTGGAGAAATGACTTGGTGTGATCTCGGTCACTTCTCCTTCCATGTACATCTCCATGGGAGGAGGAACCGAATTCCGGAAATACTTCGAGTCTTTCTCCAGTGAAAACAATAGAACGTTGTTTTCAAAATTTATGGGCACTTCTCCATATAATGCCTTATACTCCACATCATTAGTCTTGATATCGCAGTATGCGATATTGTTTAGCAATATTTCATGGAAATACCTTCCAACAAGTCCATCTGCCAAAGTGTGATCAAAAGCCGCCCCAAGACTGAATTCGTTGGGTACAACCAACTTAAAGAGCGGTCTTTCCTCGTAGGGATGACTGAAATGTGTTTCTGACATATACCTTATGTACTTCTCATCACTTATCAGAACAGGCTCCAGAAGAATTTCAACCAAGTCCAGAAAATAAACATTTTTGACGGGTCTCATAATCAATTTCCTTTCATCTTCAACCTCGAAAACATTGCAAGTTAAAGATGGATAGTCGATGAGTGTTTTCCTTAGTGCTCGAAATAGCAAGAGCTTATCTTGAATGGAACTGCGACTATACTGAACAGAAACGACGAAGTTGCGATAAAAATTACATTGTGCTCGAGCACGGAAGAAGTTTTCCTTATTTCCGAGCTTCCTGGAAGTGATTGGTTGAGTCATGGATATTAGTAACTACGGGAATTGGCTGATTATATATATTCATTCCGTTCGGTGAAGATGACTCATTAACCACGAGATAAGGCGGAAATATTACTATGATACCGATACCATGGAGGAATTAGGAGTTGATGCCAGCACTTTGTAAAAGAAGCCTGCGAAACTGTCCAGGAATTTTGTCAATTGTTTCGAAACCCACGTCATCATAGCAATGGTCGAAATATGAAATCACAATGTTGAGTCCTCCACGCAGTGTAGATATCACGTTGAGAACAAACTCGGAGGCGGCGGGGGCCAAATCCTGAGCAAATGTCACATCGTTGATTGTCCATTCTGTATCTCTCACCCTATATATTGGAAAGTCAAAGTATCCCAAATTTGATAGCTTTGAGCCATCGCCTTTGCTCTTGCCTAACGCAGAGGTAAACAATTTAGAATTGTTTTCCAACTCGTCCGCAGTATCAAAAAAAGGCTTCATAGTATTGAGAAGCTTATCATTAACAACCGATCTAGATAAATGCTCACTGATAGTTTTGACTTTGTCCCATGAAAACTCCGTGGCAGGTGCAAAATGTTCTGGAAGTCCCATATGTGCATAGTTACCCATTAATTTATAGTCCTTCTCCTCGAAAATATCTGAGTACCTTCTTTCCACGTTATGGGGAGTCAAGAATCGACGGAGGGTTACAGCCATTACTGTCCGGAAGTGATGCTTGTCACCATAAACAGGTCGTAATGCCATTGCCTGAATGTACGTAATATAAGCAGTCAAGGTGACCTTATGCTCTTTGCACTTTCGCAATAATGCCTTCAAGTCGTTTGGAGGAATATTAACCAACTTGTATGCTACAGTAGCATCCTTAGTAGCTGGAAAACGACCGGGCCATTGTTTTGGATAATCGGGTGGAGTGACTTTGGAGTAATGCTGAGGATCATTATCTGTATAGTCAATATCAGGATCTTGCATACCCATTTCCATTGGTGGTGGAAGGGAATGCTTGATATATACCACATCGTCAGAATAGACAAATATGGGGGTGTCCATGTCCACAGTCTCAGGCACGGGTCCATAAAATTTGAGGTAGTCCGCATCATTTTCCCTTTCGTCGCAGAAAGCTAAATTCTTCAAGAAAGCCTCGTGGAAATAAGGCGCAACGACTCCATCTGCAATTGTATGCTCAAAAATGACAGCCAAATCATGTGTCCCGGCAATAATCAACTTTGTAAGCGGCTTTTGCTGGTACAAATGGAAAAGCACCTTCTTCAGATATTTCTTCATGAATTCTTCACTCACGGGCTTTCCTAAAGGAGAGAACACCGAAGGGTCTAACTCCACCAAGTCTCCAAGCGTCGCCTTCTCAATAGGCCGAAAAACTGTGTAATTGGCCTCCTTGAACACATTGCAGATTAATATGTGATAGTCCAATAAAGTTTTCCTCAAGGCACGGTAGAAAAGAGGCCAGTCAGCAGTCAAATCACGACTGTACGCACCCACAGCAAAGAAGTTGCGATAGAAGTCCACTTCTGTTCGACATCGAAAGAAATTTTCCGCTCCGCCAAGCTTTCTGGTCAAAACTATATCCTTCGTCATTGGAAATATAAGAAAATGAGGTAGAAAGTGCTCATATATGTGAGTGAAATTGACGTACAAGTTGATGAGTCAGGAACCTGTATGGAATGTATCATAGCTTATCAATCATCAACAGAGCATGTGCAGTCTAACGTTGGATGGAGTCAAATAGGAGTTAGATGTGACTAACCATAGAATAGGAGGATGCCAAGCGAGTTAAATCATTACCCCTATCTATTGAATACTTCATTGTTGGATGCTTCAGTATTGTCAAATATGCACAAAATTTGTAAGCCCTCTAAAGGACAATTGGTGTCGTAGAAAAGCAAAGTATGACAGAAAGAATCTGAGCTTGGATCTCTCCTCAATGTTTGAAAGCCCGGCCATTATGAAAGAATTGAGAGCGTTCACAACAAGAGGAAAAAAGAAAACGGTAAAGAAAACGCTGGCGTAATGAATATCCAAATCTCTGGTAAAACCCGACGATAACTGTATTCATAATGATCCAAATCACTTTACTCCCCCCGACTCGACTTTTCAAGACAAAATAACCGAAATCGAAAAAGTTAGCTCACTATGGCCAACACCATAATCAAGACGAAAACACATAATGCAACCAATAAAATTGCACACCATTTCCCCTTCTTTCGCTGGTACTCGTCGGCTTTGGTCAATTCCCGTGATGCCTTATGCACGTCTTGTCCTACCTGGAGCATATTGTTTTCCATAGTGTCAACTTGTTCACCTTGGTTTCCCACCAAAGTACCCAAATCCTTCATGATGGAGTTGATCTCCACCACACCCTCGTGGACTCGAGCTATTTCGCGCTCTCTCTCTTGGGTGAGCGCAATTTGATATTGGAGCTCTGTCTGGTTGATTTGCTCCTCTACAGCCACCTGCTGCTGGAGCTGCTGATGCCGGTGGTCACTTTCCTCTAAAAGTGGAGTCGTCTCCTGAACTTCTGGGTTTCGAAGCGGATACAATACTTTTTTGTCGGCGTACTGCTTCAGCTCCAGTATAAAGTTATTGTGGAGGTTGCGGAACTCGCGGTTGAGTCTATCCTTTAGCATCAATTGGCGGTCTGTCACCTCGAGTTTCCCATTGGCACCTCCCGTGTTCATGGCGCCATTGACCTTGATCATGAGCGACTCAATAGAAGAATCCAACTCACTGATTTCTTTCTGAAGCGTGTCCAACGCCTTTCTCAGCTTGGCATCATCTCGGCGAGTGCCTATCAGCTTTCTGGTAGTACTAAACTGTCCAATGAGCAGGCCAAATTTCTTAACTTCAGTGGAGGTATTGTTGATGATATTGTCGAGAGCAGAGGCAGGATTTGCTTTTAAGGGCGCCCCCACCGGTTTCTGAGCTTCGAGGTCGTAGTTGGCAAAAGACATGGTGGATAGATTGCTAATGACCTAGTTGAGTTTATGATGGGTATGCGCATACAGGACGATAGTGGAGAAATGTTGGAGAAATACTGGAGAAATTTTGACCGCCAAAAATGGAAAGATTTGAATGGCAAGGGTGATTAATGGAAGAAAGAGATCAAAGAAGGAATTTTTTTTCTTTTACTTATCATATGGTTTGTTGAATAAGAGTATATGTAGAATCAAGGATTTCCCAATTGAGAATGATTTGATCTAGACTTATATGAGAGGGGTAGGAAGTAAGGAAATTGATGACGAGAAGATACAGAGTAGAGCATAGACTTATGATTTGGAAGTTCTAAATGAGGACTATAATCAATAGGAATACCCGTTGCATAAACAGTCAAGACCTGCATATAATTGCATTGACCTTGGAATTTGGAGACGTTCTAGAAGAGACAATTGAAATTTGATCAACCAGTAATTTGTAGAATTGTACTAATATCGATTTAATAGCTTGAACAGAAATATTTTACTTAGTTTTGGACGGAATTGATTACCCAAACTAAGCTGGTGTACGGGTGCACATTCACATGTTATCCAAGTTGTTCAAAGTCCACTGAAATCTACTAATAATACTTGCATCCTTAGTAGTAATTTTATCATCGGTTAAGGGATTACAATAATCGAATCATTTTTTTTTTATGATACTCATTGGCTCTATTCCGATTTACCCTTACTTCCAAATATTCCAATTTGTAGACATATTTTCCCATCCACCGTTTGACGACTTTTCGACCAAACGAAATAGAGCACTTAAAAAGTTTCCTTTGTTTTTATTCTCTACTCAATTTCCTTCCTCTCTATCTTAATGTTCTCTTCCATATTTCCTCTCTCCCCGTGGAGTTCGCAGCCAAATTCTATCCTTCTTAGTTGTAGTCCTACGAAACACCTATTCTCTCTCAAATTCAATTTTTACATTGTACTCCCTGAGTCTATCATTAAAATCACAACCATAAATCCAATCTACCTCCAAGCTAGTTTCTACCCTCAAATTAATTCCCATTTACAATATCTTCCTATGCTCCGTATGCTAGTGTCTCATCTCATCTCCATACACCACCACATACACCACCACGTACATACACGTTAGTACGCGACGCGTTTCCTACCTCAACTTCTTTATCCATGCTGTCGAGATCAGCCAAATCCGACAAACTTAAACGGCTCCGTGAGGCACGGCGTACCGGCCGCATTGCTGCCGACTCGTCGGACGAAGATGCCGCCATTTACGATGAGGTGGACGAAGATACTTTCAGAAAACATAAACGTGATCAACTTATGAACGACGACTTTATTGTGGATGATAACGGCGAAGGTTACGTGGACAACGGTGTGGACGAGTGGGACGACTCCACCAGACCCAACTACTACTCCGATGAGGAAGAGCCAGCTCGCAAGAAAAAGAAAAATGCTGCTCCCAAGAAGGTGGCTAAGGTGATCAAAACGGCTGACATCAACAGCTTTTTTGCGCCCAGCACTGGCCCACGGCCCGCCACCAAGCCAGTTGCCGCGGCCAACACGTCCATTGACGACATCTTGGACGATTTCGACGTGAAGAACCTGGCTCGCAAGCTGCAGTTTGGAAGTACTGTGAAGACCAAGAAGAAGTTAGCCAACTCTGGCTTCAGCTTCTCCACGAGCGCAAAGCGTATCAAGAGTGAAAAATTGGTCAAGAAATCCGAAACCCCAATTATGGACTCGTTCGATATGGACATGGACGAGTCTGTAGATGAAGTTCCAGGGTCAGAAGATGCAGTTAGAAACCGTGGCTCTGGTACTGGAACTGACTACGAAATAACTCCAGAAGCTGAAAGTGCAGCAATCAAGACAGAAATCACGAATGAAGCTCTGAAGGAGGAGTCTGAAAGTGACGACGACGATGTGGTCGTCAGAAGAAGACCCAGAACATCTGCTCCTGTCCGTGAAACTGTCGCCACAATCTCCACCGTGAAAGCAGCAGACCTTCCTTCGTCGTCTCCTGTGAAGTACCTGTCTATCTCTTACACAGAGAAACTTGACTCGGCCACAGTGGGTGATTCGGACTCTTTTAAGATGTTCTGGCTCGACTACGCCGAAGCAGACAGCTCACTTCTTCTATTTGGTAAGGTCTTGACCAAAGAGGGCAAATTGGTCTCCGGTGTGGTGCAAATCAACGGAATGGACCGTGAACTTTACGTCCTTCCACGCGCTTTCCGCCAAGTAGACGGTGAAGACACCGACCAGAAGGTGTCGCCAATGGACGTCCACGAGGAGATCGCTCCTATCCTCATGGAGAATTACGGTCTAGATCGTCTCAGGGCTAAGCCCGAAACAAAGAAATATGCATTCGAGTTGCCTGGAGTGCCTAAAGATGGTGAATACCTCAAGATCCTCTTGCCCTTCAAAGCTCCAAAGAACAGACATTTGGTGATGCCTTCCGAGCTTGAGGGAGAAACCTTCCAGCGTATTTTTGGAACTAACGCCAACATTTTTGAATCGTTTGTCTTGCAGAGAAATATCATGGGCCCATGCTGGTTGGAAATCAAGAATGCTGACTTCAATGCTATCCAAAATGCTTCTCACTGTCAAGTTGAAGTGGCAGTTTCCTCTGCATCTTGCATTTCGCCAATTATCAACTCGAACCTTGCTCCTCCTAGCTTGAACACCATGGCCATCTCCGTTCAGACAATAATGAACACCAAAGCAAACAAGCAAGAGGTCGCTTGTATCACAATCGCTACATACAGAGATCTTCCACAGGATTCCCCTATCGATGAAGACCTCCAGCCAGATGATTTGGTTACTTTGGTCCGCCCCATTGGTGCTGTAGGGTTTCCCCCTGGAGTCCAGCAAGCTGCTCAAAAATCGAACTTGTCCTTGAGAACACTACCCAGCGAAGCCTCCATGCTAGGATGCTTGGCTGCGCTCGTCAAGAATGCAGACCCAGATGTGCTCGTTGGTCACAGATTGGAGAACATTTCCTTGGATGTTTTGGTGCACAGAATGCATGACTTAAGAGTGGCTACGTGGTCTGCTATGGGGCGTAGAAACAGAAAGGCATGGCCTGATAAGTTTGGAAAAGGTAACGGCTTTAATAACAACTTGCTCATCCGAGAGATTTTCCAGGGTCGTCTTCTATGCGATATTGCTAACGAGTTGGGACAATCGTTGACTCCGAAGTGTCAGTCTTGGGACTTACCAGAAATGTACAATGTTGTTTGTCACAAGCAGCACAGTGCCATGGAGATCAACTTCCAAAACCCACGATATGCCGAGGATGCATCATTTTTGTTGATGCCCTTGAAAGAGAATGTCTCTCAAGTGTTGATTTCTGCAAAAATCGCTTTTGCTCTTCAAATTTTGTCGCTTTCCAAGCAGTTGACTAATTTGGCTGGTAACGCTTGGTCCCACACTTTGAGTGGAACAAGAGCTGGTCGTAACGAGTATATTTTGTTGCACGAGTTTAACAGAAACAACTACATTGTTCCTGACAAGGAAGACAGATTTCACAAGAATACTAGCTATCAACAAGAAGCTAGACTCGAGGCTAATGAAGATGATGCTACCACTGTCACTTCGAATAAGAAACCAAAGTACCAGGGTGGATTGGTTTTTGAGCCCGAGAAAGGTTTGCATAAGAACTTCATCTTGGTTATGGATTTCAATTCGTTGTATCCAAGTATCATTCAAGAGTTCAATATCTGTTTCACCACTGTGGAAAGAGACTCATACAACATCAGTCATGACGAGGAAAGAGACTTGCCTAGCATTCCAGAACGTGATTCGGAAGCGGGTGTCTTGCCAAGATTGTTAAACACTTTGGTGTCTAGACGTCGCGAGGTCAAGAAGTTATTAAAGAACCCAAAGATCACCCCAGAAGAGCGTGCTCAATACGATATTAAACAACAGGCATTGAAGTTGACAGCCAACTCCATGTATGGATGTTTGGGTTACGTGAATTCACGTTTCTATGCAAAGCCTTTGGCAATGTTGGTCACGAACAAAGGTAGAGAGATTTTGATGGATACGAGACAGTTGGCAGAGCTGATTGGATTACGTGTTGTCTATGGTGATACAGATTCTGTCATGATTGATACTGGTGTTGTCACTTTGGCTGAAGCTTTAAAGATTGGTGAGGAGTTTAAGGTTCAAGTCAATGAACGTTATAAGTTATTGGAAATTGATACTGATAACGTTTTCAAGAGACTTCTTTTGCACGCCAAGAAGAAGTATGCTGCCATGAACATTTCTTTAGATAGAAGGACTGGAAAGGAAGTTACCGCTTTGGAAGTCAAGGGTCTCGATATGAGACGTCGTGAATACTGCCCACTTTCCAAAGAAGTATCGACTTTTGTTTTGGAGAAATTGCTTTCCGATATTGATCCTGAGCAGGCGCTTTCAGAAATTTACGAAAATTTGGAAGCCGTGAATACCAAGGTCAAGAACAATGAGTATTCAGTGGACAAATATCAGATAAACACTCGTTTATCCAAAGACCCCAACAATTATCCAAACGGAAAGACGATGCCTCCAGTTCAAGTTGCTCTTCGTTTGAGAAAGCAGGGTAAGGTTGTGAAAGCTGGAAGTGTCATCACTTTTGCCATCACTGCCCCAGAGGAAGGAGATACTACTTCCAATCCCGCAGAGAGAGCTCGTGCCATTCAGGAAGTTTTGGGTAATAAGAGTAACTTCAAACCTGACAGCGACTACTATTTGGAGAAGCAGATCTATGCCCCAGTCGAGAGACTTGTGAACAGAATTGAAGGGATTGACATGATGAGAGTGGCAACGGCATTAGGAATTGATACCAGAAAGTATGTGATGAGGCTCCGTAACACTGAGGAGAATGATATCTCTCCATTGGAGTCCAATATCACCGATATCGAGCGTTTCCGTCAATCAAGTTATTTGGTGTTGGAATGTAAGTGTGGGGCGAAATTCCGCTTTGGTGGACTTCTTGCATCAAAGGACTACAAAATCACGTTCAACGGAGTTTGTTGCTCCAAATGTGATTATGTCTTCCCATGTTTGAAATTGACCTCTCAGCTTGAGAGTATGATCAGGAAACACTTAGCACTTTACTATGCTGGCTGGGTTGTCTGTGACGATTCTGCCTGTGGAATCAAAACCAGACAGATTTCTGTCTACGGAAAGAGATGTATTGGGTCTTCTGGAAAAGCCCACGGTTGCAAAGGTGTTATGAAATACAAGTACACCGACAAGGCACTTTACAACCAACTTCTTTACTTTGATGCCATCTTCGATGTGGACAAGGCAAAGAGTAATAAGTTGCGTCCAGTGAGTGATAGTGCACTCGAGAATTTGAGCGAGGGTCAATTGAATGCGTTGGCAGAGCAGAACAGAGCGTTGTTTGGAAATTGCAGAGAAGTTGTTGACCGGTACTTAAAGGACTGTGGCCGGCGTTACGTGAATATGAAGGCCATTTTTGAGTTTATGGCTTGAGTTCTCTTAGAGCGATTGTATATTATTAATGAAGATTTTTATTCGATAGGGACGAGAGTGCCACGCTTTCTTTGTTGTAACTCAATCGACTCGAAGAGACCCTTGAAGGTTCCTTTACCAAATCCGTTATGATGATGTCTTTGGATGATTTCAATAAAAAAAGTAGGACGATCGTGGAATGGCTCACTGAAGATTTGCAAAAGATAGTGGCATCTGTACTTTCCACAAGGCGTCAAGTACTTAGTAGCAGGGTCAAAGTCCACCAAAATCTGAAGCTCTCGGATTCTTTCGAAGTCCTCATACAAATCGATCTGATCTCTGTCTAATCTTTCCTTCAAGTTCACATAATACTCCTCTGAGATTCTGTTGAATTTCAACCCACGAGTTTGTAAGGAAGCCACGGAGTGCAAGATGTCTCTTGTGCTGAGTGCAACATGTTGAACGCCTGGGCCTCCAAAATAGTCGTGAAACTCTTCTATCTGGCCTCTAAATTTGGATTTTACAGGCTCGTTGATGGGGATTCTCACCTTTCCATTAGAATTGGCCATAACCATCGATCTCAACGCAGTATTCCCCGTCGACACATCGTTATCATCAACGGACCAAAACTTGTGAAGACCAAATGCTGCTGCGTAGAAACTGGCATTGGGTAACATTTCGTTCCAGGAGAAGTTTTGAACGCAATGGTCTATTTCGTGAAACATCACCACGTTATTGTCAAACTTCGAGAGGGAAGCCTTGAAGTGAGGAAGGTAGGCGCCTGAATAGTCCAAGTTTTGAATCAAGGTGTAGGTACAATCATGATTGGGTGAGCTAACAAGTGCCATTTTAACACTACCAAATTCATCCTGGTGGATGGCAGGAAGTTGGAGGGAAGTAGCACCATTGGATACGGATTTTTGGAAGGTCTCATCTACATCATCAACTTCGAACGAAATGTTAGACACTCCCATTCCGTGACGATTCACAAATCTATGGATTTTCCATGCATTTATGGCATCTGTAGCCAACTGGCACAATTGAGTATTTTGCACTGATGTGAGGGCATCCAACCTATCTATCCTGGAGAATTTCTCACGAACAGAGGCGAATTGACCAGCCAAACAAGCATCTTCGACACCATTGGGAGACTTCCCGAATGCCAATGCAAGTTTCTGATGAATATCAACGTTACACCTCTCACCATCGGGTATTTCAAGGTTGTTTACAATCACAAAGGTGACGTTTCCGTTTTGAACCACATGAGCACCAACAAGAGGCGAGTCGGATTCCAAGCTACGGAAAGCAATTTCACGGAACCCCATAACCGATTCCAAGTAGCGGGCCATTTCTTTGGCGTTGGAGGTTGCGAAAGTGACCGAGTGGAAAGCTAAGATCCCATCGCTGGCGATTTTGGAAGTTGGAATTCCATCACGAAACAATTCATTGATGTCAAACTGAGTCACAGTGATTGGAGAGATTTTGGGAAAGTATGGGAGTTCTGTAAGCAAATTGGTCATAGCTAGTTGGTGTTAGTGAGATTTGTGGATGGCTGCGAAAAGTGCAAGGGAAGTAGAGAAAATGAATCCGGGAGGGAGGAGAAAACATCATTAGAAAAATTGATAAAGAAATGAACAGGATAAGATGAGAAGGAATGAGGTAAGAACATTGAATTAATACAACTACCATGACTTGTGGTTGCTTGAGTTTAAGAGTCAAATGTTCAGGATGTTGTTGGTGGGTCAAGACTGTCTTGAAATTTACCATCTCCCACTGTTTGGAATGATAAGAAGGTATTTCGGTAATATAGTGAAAATTTCAACGTTATGTGGTCTCTTTGCAAAACTTTGTGGTTCAAAATTTTCAATGATTACTTTCCTAAATTAATGGGTGGTTATACTACGTTTACGATGAATGGTTGCGAATCCACTACAGAATTTCATTTTGTCCTAATATTATTCTTTGCTAATCAGAAACTGGGTATTTCAACGTCTCGTCCATTACTTAAACCATGGCTGTAAGGCCAAGTTGTCAGAAGCGTTTCGTGCTAATTTTAGTGATTTGACAGACTACAGACACCCTCATGGAGTTCCACCAGCAACACAACTCGACAAAAAAAATCACAAAAAAAATTTACAGAGGTATAAACTTTCAATTCTTATCCAACACATACCCCAGTCCAACAAATAAATCACTTGACAATCTGAGAAAAAACATCAATCCATCATTTCCACTTAAACCTCGCAACACCATCCAACGCGCATAAGGTCGTGCGCACACCCATAATAACTAAACCAAAACTCCACTATCAACATATTTCTAACTCAGCCATGAATTACAACCAGGGACCACGCCAGGGCCGCAACCCGCAGCAGCTTTATGCGCGTCAATCTCAACAGACACAGCAGCCACAGCAACAGCAACAGCAGGTGCAGCTGAAGATGTCCATGCTTCCCCCGCAATTCCAGAACCTTTCACCTCAGGAACTCCAGGAGTTAAAAAACCAGCCCCAGTTCCAGAACGCCCTCCGCCAATACTACCAGCGGCAACAGATGTCGCAGCAGCAACAGCAACAGCAGCAGATGCGCCAGGGCCAGCCCATGGGCCAGGGTATGGGTGCTAATCAAGTCAGAAATATGCCTCAGAATATGGGACAGAACATAGGCCAAAATATGGGCCAAAACATGAGTAACGTGGGCCAGAATATGGGTAATGTGGGCCAAAATATGGCTGGAGCGGCCAACATGGCGTACCGTGGGCCTCAGCAAAAACAGAATCTCACCCAACAGCAGATTTACAGTAGAAATCTTCAGCAGGCATACTGGAAACAGCTGCAACAGGCACAGCAGGCACAACAGGCACAGCAGGCAAAAATGCAGCAACCTGTTAATGCCAATATCAACATGAACCGAACACAGATGGCAGCAGCAGCAGCACAGAGTAACCCATCGCAAGCTCAAATGGCTGCGATGTACAAGCAAATGCAAGGCCAGCAGCAGCAACAGCAGCAGCAGCAAGCTTACGCTCAACGCACTCTGATTCCGGGCCAAGGAATGACCTCTCAGGTGGGCGCCATGGGTGCCGCAATGGGTGCTGGCATCGGCTCAGGAATGGGTGCTGCTATGCCTGGTGCGCAAGTTAAAGCTCCTGTTGGTGGTATGGTTCCTGGAGCTTACACTGGCAATTCAATGGGAAAAATCGTTCCAGGAGCTCTGGGTCCCATTGCCGGGGGTTCTGGAGCCGTTGCTGCTGTCGCTGCTGCTGCAGTAAGAGGAGGATCTGTAGTGGCTAGTGCTGCGATGCCATCCCCAGACCCAGCAGCCACCAAGGCTGCGGCAAGTATGGTGAGTAAGGAAACTGTCAAGCTCCCGCCACGGTTCGCTTCCGACTCGGTCAGCAAGGTGCAGTTACGCCCGCTCAAATCAGCCACAGAATGGTCTGATAAGCTCAAAGACGAAGGCGCAGATGTGCCATTGGATGTCAAAGTGTATGAGAACATTATCAAGAAAGACGAACAATTTCTTCGGAAGACTGCTCAGCAGACGTCCAAGCAGAAACATCAAGTGGAGAAAATGGCGCTTGACATCAAAACCTACAACACCATTAAGCAACTACGGATGAACTCCATCGGGGCATCGGCGAAGAACCAGTACAATAATAGCATCTGGGGAGAAGGTTACCAAGGTTACGGAAACGGCGTGAGCAATACCACGACGCTGGTTGTTTTGCCCCACCAAAACAAATCTTTTACAAAGGTGCCTGCCATTCCTTTCACAGAGAGCCAGTTGAATGAAAAGTTGCTTAAGAGCTATAAATCAGGTAAACCGCGCCACTTCGTACCTATCCGATTGGACTTCGACCAAGAGAGAGATCGTTTCAAACTTAGGGACACTTTCCTCTGGGACATTAACGAAGAGACTTATCCTTTAGAGAATTTTGTGAGGACTCTCATTGAAGACTACAAATTCATTCTGGAACAACATTACCATACCGTCCTTTCTGCTGTCAATGAACAGATCAAGGATTACAAAAAGAAACCAGATAAGACAATGGGAGAGATACGTGTTCCCATTAAAATCGATCTCATCATCAACAATACCCAGTTTACCGACCAATTTGAGTGGGATATCTTGAACTTCGGAGAAAGCGATCCGGAAGACTTTGCTACTATTTTATGCGAAGAATTGAGCTTGCCTGGAGAATTTGCAACCGCCATTGCCTTCAGCATAAGGGAACAGGCTCAGCTTTACCACAAAGCATTGTTCTTGGTGGGATACAGTTTCGATGGCTCGGCAATCCGTGAAGATGAAATCAGATCGCACCTATTGCCAACTTTACGTATGATCAACCCAGAGTTGGGCAATTCTGAAGATTTTGTTAGCACATTGAGAAACCCAGGTATGGTTGCCGACTTCTCACCTTCTGTTGGTAAGCTCACGCAGCTGGAGATCGAGAAGATAGACAAGGAAATGGAAAGGGAGCTGCGCCGTAGAAGAAGACACTTCGCCAGTGAGAGTGCATTCACATACAACGAGAACTCTGCCCAATTTGGAGCTGGTCGTGGTACCGCTTCCAGAAGAAACGCTCTCCACTCTGGTCGTGGAGTGAAGACCACTTTGCCTGACCTCTCAGATATTCCCAAGAACTTCCGCACGCCAATGCCATCCAGTGTCTTGCCAGGAGGAATTGATCTTGGAGTCCCCGACATCTACGGCTACAATGAGCTTGTGATCAACAGAACACAAATCAAGAACCCCGACTACAAGCCACCTGCACCTCCGGGTATGGTGACCTCATTCAGAGACAGTACTGGGTCGTTCTACGTGAAGATTCTGTTTTCCAGACGCAGACATTAGCACCACGTTGACCGTTGGTACCGATAATATCTGGAACTATTTGTATCATTAAATGTACATATTACAGTGTAAGTGCCTGTTCGAAATCTTCGATCAAGTCGTCGATATCTTCAAGACCAATACTCACTCTCAACAATGTACGACTAGCGCTGGCGTCAGTCATACATCTCCACTCTATTAAACTCTCGGCACCTCCCAAAGAGGTGGCATGAAAAAAGTACTTCAAACGTGAAGGAAGTCTCTTAGCAAAATCCTCGCTCTCAACCTCAATGGAAAAGGTAGGCGAATGCACACCTCTAACCTGCTTTTCCACAAAGGCATCCTTCTGCAACGAAGAGTGGTGAATTTTAGTCAACTTCGGGAAATTGGCCCTGTTTTCATTCAAGTAGGCGACCAACTGTGTTGCCGACTTGCTTTGCTGTCTAACACGCAATTCGAACGTCTTCAAGCTTCGGATAAGCAAGGCAGCCTCTAAATTTCCAATATTGGTGCCCAAGTAGATTCTATCATGGAACAATTGGGTCTTGATATCTTCATTTTTTGTCAACAAAAGGCCAGAAAGCAAATCCGAGTGGCCGCCAAAATACTTGGTGGCCGAGTGCATTACCATATCTGCGCCAAAAGCAAATGGGTCCTGGAGGGGAGCGAATGTCGAGTCCACAAGCAAAAATGCACCCTTGGAGTGTGCTTTGTCGGCAAAATATTGAATGTCATAACACCAGGACTCTGGGTTAACGGGAGTCTCGATGTGGATCACATCACCCTTGCCCAATTTGTCCAAGTCCTCATCAGCCAAGGAAACTTGCTCCAAGCCATAGTTTCTAGATAAAATGTTGGCGATTCCATGACAGCCGTGGTAACTCTTTCCAATGGCCAACTTCTTAGGATTAAAATGGGTCATAGCAGCGTGGAAAGCACCAAGACCAGACGAATATACTACAGCATGGGAGTTGGTGAGCTTACCCACGATTTTCTCGATGATCACACCATTCGGATGTGCCAAACGCGAGTAGACGATTTCGTCTGCTAACTCAACTTCATTTCCGTTCTCATCGACCTGGACTGGATGAAGCTTCTCGGGATCAGAGTCGTATCTAAAAGTTGTGGTAATGTTAATTGGAGGAATCACGTCAGACACTCTGTGAGCTTCATTACCTCCGTGGATAGAAGTGGTAGCAATTCTTGGCATGATTGAGCTAGAATTGGAGGTGAGGAACTGAAATGCGAATTGAATTTAAGAATATATGTCAATTGGTGGAATTGGGCCTTTATATGTTGTACTCCACACAAATGACTCACGTGCTGTAGTCCAATCAATGAATCTTCGAGAAGATGTTTGGCGCCAAAACAGGAAGGAAATCGGAAGGCAAAAGGCGATCGTGGCATGGTCTAGACATGGCTGTCAAAATTAACTTTGAAGTTTTGTTTTGCATTGGGCACATTTCAGTGGGTATTCGGTTGATTGAATTTCGGAACCAAGTGCGATCTTTATAATCAAGCCACATTTCGCACATCATGCTGGATTGCACAATCTTGTATGTAAAAGGAGTTTGATTCAGTTGTCAAATATATGAATATGTCGAAATGTTGAACTTGCTGGAATTTTTGGTCTTAACCCGAGGAATCCAGTGGATTAAGCGGGAAGGGAATTTTGCGCTCTGATTAGGAATAAATTGCGCTTTTGGGCCTGCACTTTTCAAGAACCTTGAACTGTTTGATCCATGGAGACCTGGAATATCTGGATGCCATTGATTGCTTCAATGATGATCTTCCTCTCCCAAATAAATTGACAAGATCCAAAGTTTTTAAAAAATGCCTTTTTCATTGATTTCTTTTCCTTCATGTCCGAACTATATTTCGTATCTCATGTAGTTATTCCTTCAGTCTCACTCTCCAAGTTGAGAATACTCGAGTATTTTGTCCGTCTATTGAAAGGATCTTGGACTGACCTAGAGTGATGGAATCTCCGATTTCCAATTTTATCTTGTTGGGATTCATGAGAATACAGACTTCTAGATTGCGATTCTTTGAGGTCTCTCTTCCTTCATTTTCACAATTATCACGTTTATCACTGTTATCACTCTTTTCACTGCTTTCGCCGTTCAACTCAACCGCTAGAAGAAATTTCCCCACTTGATTAACACCCTTAATCAAATAAATCGACTTCAGACTTTCAGCATTTATCTCTTTCCCTGTGAAGCTATACCTCTGGATCTGATACCAGCTGTCAAACTTCTCGATGGCCCGGTTACTTTCGGACACGACACTGTTATAGTTGAAGCACGTTCGCTTGTCTCCGGCCAAAGCAGGCTGTCTGTCGGTGGTTTTTCTATGCACTTTGAGTGGTAGATTGAGAACAGACAAAGCAGACTTGCTCTTTTGCTTGCGAACGGGAGCTAAGTGTTTTATACTCGATATTTTGATTCCTTGTGTTCTCCCATGGTTGTAATTATGAACTTTATTCACACCAATGGGCCCCACTTTAGAGACTTTGCTACTCACCAAGTTGGATCCATGGCCACTTTTGTTGAATACGGAGAATGGAGCTCTGGAGGTTTTGTTAGAATTTACCGAATGGAATATGTTATTTGCCTTTGCTGAAACATCTGCCAAGGGCCGTCGTTGGCGGTATTGCTCAAACTCGTCTCTTTTAGACATGTACTTGACGCGATATGTAAATAATGGTAGTAGATATAAAGATCCATCACGAAGACGTGTGGAGTACAAATCGGTTTGGAACATAGGAATGATTAGAACTGGTTCAAGGCAGAATTTTCTCCTCTGTTCAATTGACCACGTTGATAATTTACCCCTATACTACCCGTCGTCAATTGCAATCATTCTCATGTTGAGATTGGTGATCACCAGATACCGTAGGATGCATGATCGGTGCAAGGACAGTATTTGTATATACAGAGATAACATGACGATAGAGGGGAAATGGAGAGAAGATGTAATAAGCAGAAAGACGCTTGGAGAAATTGAAGAAAAGATTTCTGAGTTGAACGCTATAATAATGATCCCAGAAGTATAGATTTTACAAGTGTATTGATCGAAGGGTAAGTCTTTGCCCAGAGTAGATTGGTGGGGCACACCCACGTTTTCAAAAGCGAACAGAAATCTGTATCATGATATCAGATCATTTCGTTGGACAATGGACCCGTTGCTAGTTGCAATTTCTCCTTTTTGATATTATCATGTGGAAGTTGCAAGGTGTGAAGTGCCGAACTGATTGGAGAACTTTAATGTGCACATTCAAGACAGTTTCTCAATGGCATGATAACTTTAAAGAAGATTCAATTTGACTCAGTAGTGCATTTTCTCTCCTACATCAGCTAATTATGTGTGTTGAAACTCTGTAATGAATTTGAAACTTTGTTAAATCTGCCATGTTGAACTTCATCGTCCGACCTTGAACTTATTACGCTGCATTGTATCTCAATGATTTTTCTCAAAACCATCTAACACCCCGAAATACGTGACCTAAGCTTATCTGCCCCTGTCTTTCTCTGTGGTTGTCTAGGTAACCTGCCTGTATAGGTGTAACTACAATGGTTGTTAAATTAGCATAGGTTCCATCTTCAAGTATATAAGAACTTTCGACATCACAGCAAAACCTTCATCACCATTCTTCAATTTTATCACAATGTATCAAGCTAAGCCCTGCTCCTGTTCCTCGTGTGCAACTTGCACCTCTTGCAAGTCTTCTTGCAAATGTTCCTCCAATTGTAAGTGCTGTGGTAAATAGTTACAATGAACAATTTGTTTTTTTTCTTTTTTTACAAAAGATGTAAGCCAGGTAAGTCAAATGCGACGGTATGTATTATATCTTTGAATTGCCAGTTTTAAAATGTTTAATTGTTTCTGGTTATTCTGGAATAGTTATCAGTGGGGAGTGCTCATAACTAGGTACTCGACATGGAGCCGTTACATACAGTGGAACAATACTCTCTGTATTTTGTATTTAGTACACTGGGTCGAAATGAATCAAAATGTAAAATAAAGTGAATATCCATGAATACAATCCGGATAAGCAAGTGGCATAGAACTGTCGCATCCCCCATCCGACATTGGTGAGAACAATCGCATTCTGGGACCTGAATATCTTCACTTATTTGACCTGAGAGGGTCCGAATTGACTGACTGACATGGGATTAGATACTTACCGTGGGAATTATTTGCACAGTCTCTGACTAGTCTTGATGCTTTTTCTCTTGATGACAAAGGGCCTGAACGACTGGCGAAGATCGACACACTACTGGCATATTCTTCTAAGAGGACCTGGTGGCCAAAGAATTGGCTGTAAACAATCAAGTGTACCTAGCTCAACAAAAGTCCCCTCCAGAATTCGTAAAATGAAGACCACGAGAGGTTGTCAAGGAGGAATACGAACCCCGCTTACTCGACAGAAGTAAAGAACAACTGTCAATCAATTTTGAGCATTGGCCATCTTACACGAATTAAAAAGAAAAGAAATATATGATAACCATTAACTAGCTAACGATGAGAGAAACAACAATCTTCTCTCAATTCAAAATAGGAATACTCGATCACATGTGGTCATGATTTCCTTCCCGCATTCGTCGTATTCTGCTTGTCGGCTACTTGAATTCAGCATGATTACTTGGGCTGTCTGCAGCACGGCTGACTTGAATCACCAAAAGGGCTATCCTTGTCGGTCCGTGATGACGAGGGGTATCGAGATATAAATTTGGACCAATTCTTCTCTCTGTTGGTGTTTGTGCGTCATGTCAAATAATATATTCGAACATGCCGACATTGAGATCTATGTGCCTCACCTGAAGAACTTTGTTGTTCAGGAACCGAATGATGACTCTGATAACAAGGTAAATGATATAAGTGATGCAGTTGCTACCATTGAGTTAGCCTCCGAAATAGTATCGGAGTCGAAATGGGGCAAAACCCTCAATAAGGCAATCAAAGGCGTGGTTTCTATCCAGTTCTCTACAGTGGAAGCCTTTGACGAAGAGGTTAGGGGTGATTATCAAGCTTCTGGGTTTGTTGTGGACTCCAAAAGAGGTATTATCCTTACTAACCGCCACGTCGTATGTACTGGACCCATTAGAGCATATGCGGTGTTTGAAAATCACGAAGAGGCACCAGTGTATCCCATTTACAGGGATCCTATTCACGAGTTTGGTTTCTTGAAGTTCAATCCTGAGGATATAAAGTATATGGAAATCAGTGAAGTCTCCCTTCGGCCCGATTTGGCCGCGGTGGGCACTAATTTTCGAATCGTTGGCAATGATTGTGGTGAAAAGTTATCCATTATGGCAGGAGTGATCTCTCGCTTGGATAGAAACCCTCCTGATATGAATGGTGCCAATGATTTCAACACTGAATACATACAGGGAGCAGTGAGCGCCTCATGTGGCTCTTCGGGGTCTCCTATCATCGAAGAAGGTGGAAATGCGGTTGCTTTGCAGGTTGGAGGAGTCAATAATGGAGCTTGCGACTTCTTTCTTCCACTATGGAGACCAAAAAGGGCACTCAACTGTATCAAGAATGGTGAACCTATAACAAGGGGTGATATTCAAACCAAATGGAACCATCTTGCGTTCGACGAATGTCGTCGTTTAGGTTTAACTTCTGAAGCAGAAGCAGAAGCCAGAAGGCTTTTTCCGAATACGTCAGGTTTATTAGTGTTCGAGGTGATTTTGCCTGAATCTCCTGCCGAAAAATTGTTTGTGGAGGGTGATGTGTTGATTTCTATTGACGGAGAGCCAATTGCGACGTTCCTTAAGCTTGATGAAATCCTTGATGCCAATGTTGGCAAGTCGTTGGATTTTGTATTCCAACGCAGCGGAATTCAGTTGGTAAAGTCTATTGTCATTGAGGATCTTCATGCAATCACCCCAGACAGATACGTGGAAGTTGCTGGTTCGATATTTCACGAACTTTCCTATGTTGTCGCAATGGAGAACAGAGTTGCTGTGAAAGGCATCTGTGTCCCCAGTGACTATGGAGGGTTTCGACGTATATGCACGGAAAACTCAGTATTAGAGCTGATCAATAATACTCCTATTTCAGATTTGGAAGCTATTATTGAATTCATGAAGCAAGTTCCTGAGGGTGAGACGATTATATTCGAGCTGCGGTGCTTCGAAAACGAAAGTGTAAAGAGTTTTTCAAGTGTCATTTGCAGGAGACATTGGTCTCCTGAATTGAAGCTTGCAATTAGGAACGATACGACGGGATTATGGGACTTTGAAACTTTACAAGAGATGCCAATAGATAGTGATAAGAGATTGGAACCCATCATAACTCGAATCACTCCCCCTGTCAAGTTTAAGGAAGAGAAACAAGGCTGTGCTTACATTGTCAACTGCTTTGCTCAGGTGACAACTCGCTTGTCAATAACAATGGACTGTTACCCCTGTATGTCTACTACTATATTTGGAATGATTATAGATGCAGAGAGAGGCTACATATTGGTGTCTAGGACGTATGTATCTCATTACGCAAGTGATATCTACGTGACTTTTGGGCAATCAGTTGAGATTCCTGGTAAGATCGTGTTCTTACATCCAACTAAGTGTTATGCTATTGTGAAGTATGATCCGGCTCTCATAATTTCCAATCTCCAAACTCCAAAATTTTCGAATGTACCTTTAAGAGTTGGAGACCAGGCTTTTTTTGTTGGGGTTGATTTCGAAGGAACAGTGATTACTGATGAAGTTCATATCTCATCAATCTCCATCATTCCAGCATGGCGTAGTGCTAGCTTACAGTACTACAGGGCAATCAATACCGTTGGACTTGATGTCATCAGTACTGCAGTCGAGACATGCACTGCTGGATTATTTCTTGATGATGATGGGACTATAAGGGCATTCTGGCTCCCATTTATTAGTGGAAATAATAAAGATATCAGGTTTGGTTTGGATGTGGTTGAGGTTTTGGACGAAGTAAAGAACCTTAAAAATGATTTGCCTTTAGATGTTCGAATTGTGAATGCAGAGTTTGACACGGAACCTTGCTCACTGGCGAGAGACTATGGCGTTCCACAAGAATGGATCACAAGGTATGAAAATGAAGTGGATTCTCTCTCACCTTTCTATTCTGTATGCAAAGTCGGGGCCCCAGAACATGGTCAGCTTTGTAAACTACAAATTGGTGATTATGTCTTGTCTGTGGATGACAAGCTTGTCACTGAGCTTAGAGATTTAGATCCAGGCAATAGAAGTGAGCTTAAGTTGAAGATTGTGCGTGAAAAAAAAGTTATGGACATTGTTACGCCTACAATAAGCACATCCAACATAGAAACCAAGCGCTTGCTCGTTTGGTGTGGAGCCACCATTCAGAAACCCCACCTAGCTGTGAGACAGGTCTTCGAGAAGATTCCATCGGAAGTTTACGTAAGTTTTGCTGAAGATGGATCCCCTTGCCGCCGCTATGGAATCAGCTATACAGATTTCATCACGCATGTCAATGACCAGGAAACCCCGAACTTGGACGCATTTCTCGAAGTCACTAAAGACATAAGTGACGGAACTTATTTGAAGTTGCGAATTGTTAACAAAGGCAAATCTCGAGCAGTAACTTTGAAGACGGATTATCACTACAGCCCCACTCGTAAGTACGAGATGGATGATGACGGTAAGTGGACTGTTAAGATCATTCAAGAAAGTTAGGGATATTGTCATGGAATGGTCGTCCATTATCGTCAGCACTTATTGCAATAAATAAAACACCTCTTAGATGAAGTTATGGGAAAATAGTTATTTGCAGGACTTATAACTTTCAGCTAGTCATCCTCCCCTCCCTGATCTCAATTCTAAACTCCTAGGTGATCCATTCATCATCATAAAGCGCCTCTTCTAAATTCAATTGGAGCGAAGCTTTAATGTAAACTTAAGATCTCCATTAAAGGACTACGCACATTAAACATGCATGGAGCCTTCAATGCTACAATGAAACAACCATTAACATTTCACCAAAAATTTGGTCAAATTTTGTCCGCAACTAATCACCTACCTAGTCTAGCTCCCCTCCTATCTATTACGGAGGCAGACACGGAGTTTGCGGAAAATGCGGCACTCCTAACTTGCCTTATCACATTTCTCATATCGTACTATTCGGGGCCCATATTGTCGGGGATATGCGAAACCTGACAGCCCAGCCGCACATAGCTGTACAATGACAGAAGAAGAATTGAACAACAAAAAAGGAAAAAACCAACGGATGCTACCATGGGCAACTCCGAGCAATCGTGCTAACGAATTAGAAAGGGTTACATACATTATGGTCGTCAAGGGCAACAAAACAAATCGGAGATCTCCACCGGTTGAATTGGTTGCTACATCACCATTTGCAACAACGAAACAACCGGCGCGCCGGTATTCATGGGCTGATTTTGTATGAAGACACGATAGAGGGAAATGGGGACATGGGTATATGACGATTGCTGCCACAAAGCACCTCTCTTATCGGGATGAGTGCCTCAGGCATCTCCGCGGGGCACGAATGCGATCCCAGATTGTGCGCATTCTATAGGCTAGTGATAAACATTGATATTGAAGTAATTGAGGGCATTTGTCATCGCTTTTTCCAGCAAAAAAAACAACCTCCAACCTTTAATGACATATTTTAATTACTTAGACAAATTTTCTCTTTAGATTGTCTCGGAAATCTCATAATTCATTGGACCTGATGTTCTTGTCCGGGTAGGAAAGGTGCATCAACCCAGAACTGGAAAATTCGGTGATCTCCGGCTTGCTGTCGTGTCCCACTGATAAGCAAATATCCAGATAAATACCGTGCCAATTCCCCCGTTCTCACTCCTCATCTCATCAATTATTCTTCATAATGTCTCAGTTATTAGATTCCTCCTATGGTAAGGCCAACGTCAAGTTCTTGAAGGTCCGCAAAGATGCATCCAACCCAGCAGTCCAAGATGTCTTGGAAGCTAACTGTCAGGTTTTGTTAAAAGGAAACTTCGATGTTTCTTACACAGATGCCGACAACTCTCCAGTTGTTCCTACCGATACCGTGAAGAACACCATTTTGGTAGAGGCCAAGAACACCAACGTTTGGCCTATCGAACGTTTTGCTGCTCATTTAGCCAAACACTTCACCGAGAAGTACTCGCATGTTCTGGGAGTTGAGGTGACAATTATCCAGCAGAGATGGACCAAATTCCCAGTCAAAGGAAAGTTGCACGATCACTCCTTCAGACACGAGGGTCCTGAAACCAGAAGAACCTTCTTGGAGTATTCGAAGGTTTCTGGCAAATTGACCATTACCTCGTCCATTAAGGACTTGACTGTTTTGAAGTCTACCGGCTCCATGTTCTACGGCTACCACCAGTGTGACTACACCACCTTGCAGCCCACCGAAGACCGTATCTTGTCCACGGATGTCTATGCAAAATGGAAGTACGATGAGTCGTTGAAGACGTTGGACGATGTGTTCAAGTTGGCAGATGAGGGTGTTTTCGACAAGACATACGACACTGCCAGAGAAATCACCTTGGAACGTTTCGCCGTGGAGAACTCTCCTTCTGTTCAGGCCACCATGTTCAACATGGCAACCGACATTTTGGCCCAGGCACCAGCCATTGACTCTGTCACTTACGAGTTGCCAAACAAGCACTACATTTTGTTCAACTTAGAATGGAAGGGTATCAAGGGCAACAAAGACTTATTCTATCCTTCGCCAGATCCAAATGGTTTGATCAAGTGTACTGTGGGCAGAAAGAGTGCTGCTAAGTTGTAGATTGGGTTTTGGATACATGTGGCTAGCAATAATGTACTAGATTATGATATGACTGTAGTTTGGTAGCACTGGCTCAAGATTTCGGTGAAAGTTCTTCAAGTATTATCTCTGAATCCATACCGAGGTTCGTGTTTTCGCAGCCAATTTTAAATAGGGCCCTCTCAAGTCATTATTCTCTCACTAGAATCCCTCAATTTCTCCATACATGTGAACTCTAACACTATTAACTTTTATTCACATAACAATTAACTAAGCACTCAGGTCAGTGTTGGCGGCCTTCTTGGTGTTGTGCATTCCAACACACCTTCTGAGGAAGTTCAAGATCATATCATCATCGTTCTTGAAAAGAATCTGGCCCTCGGCCTTTCCTGGTCCCTTGCTACCGTCAACAACCTCATCCAAAGATTGGTAGTCAGCAAGGTAATGGTCTCTAAGACACAACGTAAGTAACAACAATGGTACACAGAGACAAAGACCAACAATACACAAGTTCCTTTGGACCTTAGCGTAAGCCAAAACAACAGCAATTCTCTCTGTGGATCCCCAATGGTACTTCTTGATGAAGGTATATGGCGATCCGTAAGCAGAGGTAGCCAAGTTAGGGTTCACACCAAGCTGTATCATCTTCTTTCTGATCTCGTCAAACATGGTTTGTGTCCAAATGGCTCCAGAAATACAGTCTCCAATTGCAGAACCAGCCTGGTAAAGAGAAGCAAACAATGAAGTGACTAAAGCCATGTACTCGTGGTTGGTGCAAGTCTGAGCAGAAACAGATACTGGTCTGTTCAAAAAGGTAAGACCAAAACCAAGCATACACATTGCCACGGCCACTCCATCACGGAAGTACTTACCATCGATACCGTTGTTGTCACCTCTGAAGTGCACAAAAAGACCTAAAGCGATGAACCATTCAAGTGCTCCAAACACAACGAAACCTTTGACTCTTCTAAATTTGGTCAAAACGAAACCAAGAACAATCAAAGCAATTGAGTTAACAAAACCAGCCAACTGTGGAGTACGAGTAGCAACGGTGGTATCAGCATTCATACCCACCAACAAGACAGGATAAGAGTAGGAGGTTGGCATGTTGTATACAAAAGAGTAGACAATACCAATGCTGAAAGCAGACCAGATACCTCTGTCCTTCAACAACACCACAGGAACCAATGGGTGTCTAGCAAATTTGGCTTCCCAGATCCAGAGTACTGGAAGGGTACAAAAACCGATGACAAGTGGAGCAATGATTTTTGCCGTCTTCCACTGCTTCAGCTTACCACCAGCCAAAGTCAATGGCACCAAAATGAATCCCAAGAATAAAATAATAAGCAAACAACCAATGAAATCAATCTTCCAGAACACTAGCTTGCTTTTGGCGATGAAACGAGAACTGAGAGTCTTTCCCTGGTTAGCCAGGGCCCTCTCCTCGTTCAATTGTTTCCATTGAGGCATTTGACGTGCCTTCCAGTACATATATGCCTGGCAGAATAAGTAAGGCAAAATTGCCAAGGGTGAAACAAACGCCCACATTGCAATTCCGAACTTCCAGCTGCGGTCATTAAGCAAACTGGTCACAATTGGACCACTGGCCCAGGTGGTGATGATGACGGGAGCGTTCAACATGGCAATGGATAATAATCTATATCTCAAGGTGGAAGCATCTTGCAAGTTGAACTGAAACAAGATTCTGTTGCCAGCAAAACCAATGGAGTAAAGAACCATACCTCCAGCGTATTTATTGACGTTAGTGGCCTGGGACATGATAATCAAACCCACGATTCTCAACACCAAGGCAAACAAGAATAATGGGGTACGACCAAACAAATCCGACAGTCTGGCGAAAGCAGGCAAGGCAGCGGCAGCGATAACTGCTCTCACAATACCGATTGTACTCAAAAGAGAGTGCTGTTTGTAGGAATTTGTTGCATAACTAACGAAAACGTTGACACATCTGGTTTCAATGACACTTGTGAACATTCCCACCAAGATGGAGAAAATGTACGTGCACAAAAACGCTTTGTTGGATAGCTGCAGCGTCAAAAGCTCCTCTCTTCTAATACCAAACGACTTTTCAGCGATGATAGCAGTACCAAGAGAGTGCTTGTCACTGAATGACGACAAGGAATCGGAGTCCTTACCGTCCCTTTGTTGTTTATCTGAGTCTGACATGATTCTAGCACAATATTAGTGTGGAATGGCTAGTGAAAAGATGTAGAGAAGAATTATATGAAGATGGGTCAACAATTGACGGTGGAAGGCATTTTTATAACCCAGCAAAAGAAAAAAAGCTTTGCGAAGTAAGGCTTTGACAGGTGATTGCATTATGTTCTTGGCACCCGTGTTTCGGTTTTTTTTCTTGTCTGTCACTGGACATTTTGAGCCAAAGCCCACTTACAGATTGGCATTCCGTTGGATACTATGCACTAACTCCTGCTCGGTAGATTTCATGAATCTGGCACGTCTTAAGGCGGGCATTATTGTCGAAAAGATTTAGGTGAGAGTAGTGTGCTATCTGTGAATGAAATACAAGCAGTTGGAGAGGACAAGAATAGACTAGGTTAGGCGTGATCAACACACTATAGGAAAGAAAAGTCTGTTTCATGTATGCAAGTGTCAATTAGAATTCGCACAATCTAATCCATCAGTCCACTTCTGAGGAGACGTAAACAGGCGGCTCCATGACCAATAAAAATCTTATGCCTGAGTTTCTGGCGACTTGGCATCGACATCGGCATCCTTATGGGCTAGTTTAGTTGCAGGGCCAGGAGGCTCCTGACTTTCGTTTACTGCATTGCGGTGACGATTAGCATATGCAGAGAGACTAAAAGGAAAAAAGAGTCATTACGGTTGAACGAAGGAACTCACCGATGAGTTAACAAAAAGTTCAGATCCTAAGACACAAAATAAGGAAATGGAGGAAGGAGTTTTTTCATACCACTGATCAGTACATTTAAAGTGACAACTCCGAGTATTTAGTGGTTGTAGCTATATTTGGTCCCCTGCGATCTACTCAGACGTTTAGCCGCATGTCTGCCGTAGGACGGACTACAAATGTGCAGTGATTGGACAGTAACTAACCTAAGCTTTTTTGACAAGAGGAAGAGCCGGTCATTTCCGGAAGACCCCCACTTTACACCTAATTACTGATCGTATATTTTTGGCCAATTACGGTATATTCTATTGGTAGTGGTTGGGCTGTCGGGCGGTAAGGGCACAATCAAGGCACATAGTGTTGCTATTGTAGTTAAAGTTGGGATTAAGCTCTTCATGCGCAGCGCGACAGTGAGCAATTTACGGAGGATCAGAGAGAGATCTGTGATGATGAAGTTTACTAGTGAGGTTGTTTTTTTTTTCTTTTCTTCTGTTTTTTAGTGGACAAGCATAGTGGCGCAATTTGAAGTGTTATCAATTCGATCAGTGATGTCCTATGTGTCGTCGGAATGTACTGTCCCTGTAAGAATGCACATGAATACACTAATCAGGTTCCGTATATCGGACAACGACGTACAGAACTCCAATTCATTACGAAGAATGGAGCCAATCGAAGGGGCCAGCCGGTGCCGGTCCATTTGTAGGCTGGGTGCATTGGAAACGCAAGAATCAGAGTGGAGAGAGGGACACAATGTTTTTACAAGAAATTTACTTGTCAGAAATCAATATTTTTTAGCTAGTACTTGCTCCTCTTGATGCAGTAATTAAACCTCAGGCAACTTCAACATGCAAGATTTTCATTGATCCCTCCAAAACTACTTAAGCTAACGTTAGGTCAATGCTGAATGGAGGTTACTTGAATGTGGTTACCGGTAGTTTGGGGAATAATAAAGAAAGAGGGACCTCTTTGAAATGATCGTTGACATCAGGTGGTGGTTCAATATTTCCACGCAGTTTTGACAAGAAAAATCAGTCTTCTCTGGGCTACTGTACCATTTCTATACAATCCACATTCAATCATTGGTTATTTCTAGAAAAGGGCCACCATTGGCTCTTTACGTTGTTTGTTAGCTCCCTTGGTCGGAAATTGGTTACATTGCAACTTTCCGGGCATCAGTAGTTTATTGGGAAGAAAAAAAAGCCAGAGGCGAGATTATCGTAAGTACACCTTCCATGTTCAAGAAAACTAAGAATTAATATAGTCATCTCTTTTATTTCGAAATTTTCAATACTCTTATCCAATTTTTTTTCGAATAACTTGGTTTTTCGATTTTTAATATCGCTTTGTAATATTTATATAGATGTACACCGTAAATGAATTTTTTGTTTTTTCGCAACCATCACTCGCTTTCCCATTAAATCCACAAACTTAGTAATGAACATCTGAAAAGAATGGCGATCAGAAAAAAAGTAGTTCTCTACTTCTTCTTTTTGAAATCTTTCAAATGTTCACTAACATAATCCTCATACCTTCACCACCTACCCTTCCCGATTCTAATCCTCCATTATGGTGAACACACGCACACTGATTTAGATCATCACCTAAGAATATCCTACTTCACTACATGGAACGCTGCGTGACTCGTCATCGGGCCGTATGGCTTCAGATTCGTACTCTCAAGTCAGATGCAAAACCACGTGGGTCGTCTCTGTTTATCCACGATGCCCGAACTCTCGTCAAATCAAAGAAAGTTACCGTTCTGAATGATGGAGATAGCATCAACAAAACCAAACTGATTGTCAAGGAGACCCAGAGAAAGTACTTCGATCCTTCCAATAAAACCCTAGACTTTTCTCTCCTGAACAAGCAGCTATTCACGAAAATCCTGAGGGAGAGCAAGGACCGAACTTCAAAACGAGTCAATGATCCATCGCAGACCTGGACTACCTCACAGAAGTCACCGGCTGACATTTCCAGAAAGATGAAGAAATATCTTACGTATGGTCGAGTTTCCCTTCGACATAATCTCAGTCCGTTGAGCGTGGGCGACTTAGTCCTACTCGGAGAACAGAGCACATTGCTCCACATAGTGGTTGCAACTCCACAGACTTTGGATTCAGATACATATACATTCATTGATAATGAGGGAGAAATCACCTACGGAACCAAGCACCATATCAAATTGCGTATTCCGCAGATCATACCCAAGAAATTCTTGGAGAGCCTTGGTCTTATCACTCTAGAGAAGAAGTATGCTGGTTTGGCTCCCATTGGAATGCCTGATAGCAAATTCTCCAGATCGGTGAAGTCATTACCCGAAAATTTAAGGAGCGAAAACCAGAAGAATTCGGCACCAAGCTCGGGTGCTGAATTTTCCAATAGTGGGGATGACTTCATTGTGGCCCAGGCTACTTCTCAGCTCTTGACCGATACTGATGTGAAAACGTACATCGTTCCCACAAGCGCAAGAAAGGTGTTTTCTGAGTACCTCAAAAACGCCTCCATTGTATCTTTCTGCAAGGTAACAGCATTCATGAACAAATTGGAGTACTTTCACAAGGTGCTCCAGTATGATGAAAATAACAACCTTCTAGATTCTTCTCGAACCATTCCCATATTTGAGCTTCTTGACTATGTGTCGAATTTTGATGAGACACTCGAGGTGATAAAAAAAGTGAAGGGTCACGACGAAGAGTACCAGATCATTAACTCATACATTCGGGGATTTGGTTTCAGTAATAAAACCACATTCGGCAAGAAACTTTCCTATGGTGCAAATCAGAATTTTGCCGACTCTAGCCACTCTCTCTCATCTTACATTGCATTTATTGTTGCTCTCTCCCGCAGCGGTCGTTTGTGGAAGGTGAACACACAAAAGTCCACGAAAACACCCATAAGTGTGGAAATTCTTCCAGTGCAGAAATTGGTTTCGCTCACAGATACCCTCAATGTGTTGAAAGGTGGTGAAGCCAAGAAGTTCGTCCACTATTATGTCAAATACATGAAGACCGGAGACCTTACGAATAAACCTCCGCATTACGAGGCTATATTGCAAATGTTCAAGGATTTTATTGTTCCAAACATTTATCACGACAGAACAATGGAAAGCGTCATGGGGAGCCTTATAAGAAGCATCGACAGAAAATTAGAGAACGAAGGCTTACATCAGAAGCACACTATCCCATATGCGTATGAGTACTCCAAGAGTCGAGCTTTCGAGATAGTGAATTCCCTAGAAAAGGGAGGTTACTCCAACCCAATCCAATGGTCTGATAGTTTGAAGCTTCCAAATTCCGGAAACTCTCCTGAATCAGACCTGTATTGGCAGTATTACGCATTCTTGGATTCAAAATATAAGACCAAATCTGATCTTTTGAATGACCTCGCAAATCCTGAAGAAGAATCTTGTTGGTTGCAAAATGAGTTTCATGCTGACGATAGACTCCAACATGTTAGAGAAGATTTTGGAAACATCCCAATTTATTGCATTGACTCTGCCACAGCACACGAAATTGACGACGGAATATCGATTCACACCGATGGAGAGAAATACGTGTTCACTATTCATGTTGCTAACCCCACGTCCTACGTCAAGAAAAAATCAATAATAAGTGAAATCGCCTTTAGCAAAGGAACCACAGTTTATTTGCCAGAAGGGCCTACTATGATGTTGCCGCAACTCATGTCGAGAATGTGTGGCCTAAATGGTGATGCCAACACTCGAACATTTGCTATCCAATTTGATCTTGACCGTAGTGAGATTGATGATTATTTGAGGAATTTGGACGAAACAAAGGTCCCAAAATCATCCTTGGCGAAGAGGGTGCTCAGTCGGATCAATTCTACTTCAAAAGTTAAGTTTTTCATGGCTCACAACTTCCCGCAGAATTTCACCTACGAGAACGTTAATAAAGTGTTGAATAATGAAGAGAACATCGCAAAATTCAAGAGAGGCGAGTTCGCAGAGGGTTCCCACGAGCAGAACCTTTTCACACTTTACCATGTTTCCAGCATTATTAAGCACATCCGTATTGCACTCGGTGGAGGCTTGGAGTTGAACTCCGAAAAACCCAAGGTAAGGGTGGATTACATGCTGGAAGAGACGCCAGAAAAAGAGCAGTTTAAACGTATACCTGGTGGATACACTCTAGCACTTCCAAAGGGCAGAAGTGAAAAAACTCCTATCATTACCATCACCGAAGATGTTGACCAGGATAGTAGATCCAAGTCTCAGCAACTTGTCTCAAACTTCATGATTGCTGCAAACTTTGCTGGACTGCACTACGCCCACAAGAACAAGATCCCTATCATCCACAGAACACAGGAGTTAGGACTTGAGAAAGGTGTGGAAGATAGCGTTCGGATACTCAACCAGAGTCTCTACGAAGGCAGGAAGTCAGCCAGCGTGGAGCAGAAGGCACAAATTCTTTCGATTTTGACAGCAGCAAATTACGAGGTGACAAGAAAGAGACACGAATCGTTGGGACTTACCAGCTATCTGAATTTGACTTCCCCATTGAGAAGGTACGTGGACATGGTGAACCACTGGATGTTCGAAGAGAGAGCGATGAAACGAGAAGACAAAGGAGACGAGAATGCTAAAAGGGAAGACGGTAGAGATATCACAGAGGAGAGCAGTGGAACCACAGCGAGCGATTTAGACTACATAGCTTCTCATCTCCAGAGTTGTGAGTTAACCAATAAGTTAGCCCAGAGATTCTCCGATAAGTTCTGGAAAGGGACGTTTCTTAAAAGTTACTTCGAGAAGCTCCACTGCGGCAAAATCGCTGATCCGATTCAATTCTCCATACTTCTACGGTCCGATGCCAAGCATGGGGACATAAGGGCGGAGATTCTTGGGTTTAGTGACTTGAGAACAACCGTTGTGCAAAACGATTACGTCATTTCCATGTTTGCATCGGGGGCATTCAAGGTGGGGCAAGTGGTTACCAGCAAGTTCCGCGTTATCAAGCTCGACTTTTTGGAAGACGAATTTACCATCGAGCTTCACGAATAATTGAGAACTTGGAAGTCTCAAAACACCCACCAAAGCCGTTTCAGGACCTGAAAAATTGGAAAGCGAGCGCCGATTCGCCACAGAATTCATGTATATAGAAAGCTTCTCCAGCGTGGCCCATCAAAACACTCCTGCACACATTAGCAGACAGTAACTTGACACAACCAGTAGTAAATGGTCGAGAAACATCCAATAGCAACAGAAAACTACCGATATTCTGGCTGAATTGTGAAGATCCACAATAAATACATTCAAATGATCAAAAACCCCTTGAAGCCACCTCACTGATCACGTTTCTCTCAGATGGTTGCATATCTCATCTCATACTCCATGCATCCCATGGCGCGGCATTAACATTGCTGCGATCAAGAGATATTTTTTTCTCTCTTTACACGATCTTTTCATAAACTACAATGGCAAGCGCACAAGGTACGTCGACTTCGGCGGTAATTACCTCGTTGGTTGCCAACTTGACACTCTGTGGAGTGTTTGTTACTGCATTTTTGATTCTTAGATTGAAGTTTAAAAGAATCTATTCTCCCAAATCGTCTTTTGACTTGGTTCCTGAGGACAAGAAGCCGGAACCTTTGCCCAAGGATCCGTTTAGATGGATCTACATCCTTTTGACCAAACCACATTCGTTTATCATTCAGCAGTGTGGTCTTGACGGATACTTCTTTTTGCGTTATTTGTATGTGTTTGGCCTTACCTTTCTTTTCGGCATGTTGACGTGGATGGTGTTGCTTCCTGTCAATGCCACCAATGGCCACGGAAATACCGGTCTCGATCAGTTATCCATCTCCAACATTAAGCACAAGAACCGGTACTATGCACATGCGTTCATGTCTTGGATCTTTTACGGTTCCGTGATCTATATCATCTACAGAGAATTGTTTTTCTTCAACTCTTTCCGGTCGGCTGTGTTGTCCAGTCCTAAGTACGCCAGAAGCTTAGAATCGCGTACCGTGTTGTTCCAGTCAGTTCCAGACGCATGGTTGGACGAGAAACAGTTCTTCAAGCTTTTCAATGGTGTCAAACGTATCTACGTATCGAGAAACGTTCGTAAGTTGGACCACAAGAACAAGGAAAGAGAGGATATTGCTCTCAAGTTGGAACTGGCCACTACGAAGTTGTTGAAGACAGCAGTCAAAGCCAAGAGAAAGGCCGACAAGAAAAACAAGCAGGTGGAGAAGCCCGAGGACATTAACTCGTGGGTTCCGGCCAACAAGAGACCTAGACACAAACCAGATGGATTCTTTTCCAAGAAGGTGGATACCATCGACTGGTGCCGCCAGCGCCTTGCAGAGCTCGACGTCGAGGTTTACAAGTTGCAAAAGAAGTATAGACTCAGCTACCCAAAGAACTCCATCTTCGTTGAGTTCGAGAACCAGTACACGGCTCAATTGGCATTCCAAGCTGTTGTTCACCACAATCCAATGAGAATGGCTCCTGTGTTCACGGGTTTGGCTCCTTCTGATATTGACTGGGACAATATGAGACTTTTCTGGTGGGAAAAAATTGTCAGACGTGCCATTGCCGTTGCCGCCATTGTGGCCTTGATCATTTTCTGGGCCATCCCTGTGGCATTTGTCGGTGTGATTTCAAACATCACCTACTTGACCGATAAGATTCATTGGTTGCGCTGGATCAACAGGATGCCTGATCGTTTGCTCGGTATCATCACTGGTTTGTTGCCCACTATCATGTTGGCTGTGTTGATGGCTATTTTGCCTATGTTCATCAGAGGTATGGCCAAGATGGCTGGATGTGTCTCCAAGCAGCAGGTTGAACATTTTACTCAGACTGCCTACTTTGGATTCTTGGTTGTGAACGGTTTCCTTGTTACTGCTCTCTCCTCGTCTGCCACTGCAACAGTCGTTAAGATTATCCATGACTCTTCTGCAATTTTGTCTGTTTTGGCTCTGAGTTTGCCAAAGTCCTCCAACTTTTACATTTCCTACCTCATTTTGCAAGGTTTGACTGTTGCTGGTGGTGCATTGTTCCAAGTGGTTGGTCTCTTCTTGTACTATATCTTGGGTAGATTTTTTGACCACACTCTCAGAAAGAAGTGGGCAAGATTCTCCGGCTTGGGCACGGTCGCTTGGGGTACTACATTCCCCTTATTCACTCTTTTAGCATCGATTACGCTCGCATTCAGTATCATTTCGCCTATGATTCTCTTGTTCGCTGCCGTCGCTTTCTGCTTGGTGTACATTGCCTACTGCCATAACTTGACCTACTGTTTCGTTGAGGGCCCAGACTCCAGAGGTTCACATTACCCTAAGGCATTGTTTCAAACCTTCACAGGTCTTTACTTGGGTCAAGTGTGTTTGTTGGGTCTTTTCATTGTTGGTAAGGGTTTTGGACCTATCGTCTTGCAGGCTATTGGTCTCGGTTTCACCATCTTCAGTCATTTGCACTTGAAGTGGGCATTTGACAGATTATTGACAGTCACCCCAATTGATTGTATGAGACCTTTGGATGGTACCAGTGCTACTCCATCGTACATGGGACCAAGTGACTATGACGATAAGGTTTTGTTCAAGAAGCATGGCCTTGCCAGCAGCGACCTCTTGGCCGAGGAGCATGAGGCTAATGAAGATATCAAGCGTGACTTGGAGCAGACGGTGGACAATGGTGGCAAGCTTGTTCCACTTTTGGCCGACCGTGACTTCAAGAGCACTCAAAGCACTAACGTCATCATCCAATATTTCAGACCCGATGTGTATTTGAACTACAGAAACGCCAAGAAGATGATTCCAGCGACCTACAACATCGAGCCAGAAGAAGATGACGACAAGCATGCGTTTGATCAGCCAGTTATTTCAGCAAAAATGCCTGTTTTGTGGATTCCACAGGATTCCATGGGCTGGTCAAAGCAAGAAATTGAGAAGAATGCTGACATTGTTGAGATGTCAGACATCAACTCCAGTTTCAACGAGAAGGGCAGCATTGTGATGCTTGGGGAGCCCCCATACTAATTAGACCTTCTGGTCAACATACATATAATTTGATATCAATTGAATCACTGAGAATAATGACCGTACAAATTTAAAGTAAACAGTTGGATTGTAGTGCTCTAGTCAAGGAGAGATTGGACGCCCAAGAAGTTTATGTTTCAACGACAACAGACATCAAGTCATTTTTGATCAATTGCAAAACGCTTCGCCATATTCTGGTCTGCTATGCTATACCCTGTGGTGCCGTGCTATGCAATGTTCTGTCCGGTTCTGCCATCCCGTGCCATACTGTGCCATGTCCCGCTATGCTGTGCTATGCCATGCCATGCTCTGTGAGAGAAAGTTTACTTGCATATCCATTCGGCATTCAAATCTGTCCCAATTAGGCGATTTAAGATTCAGAATCAAAGACAGTAGAATTCTCTGTTCGTATCATCAAAAACTCATACTCACCATTCTTAGCCATCGAGTAGCTCAAACACTTCCACACACCATACTCTGAAATGAAGAATACGAAACTGAGTTACTCAAGCCAAGTTAAAAATCAATTACCTAACATGAACACACCATATAGACTACCACATACAATTCAAACTTCGAGAAATGATCAACCCAAAGATATTCACTTCTGTCGTATCAATTGAGAAAAAGGAACTGACAGTGAATTTCCTAAGGTTTCAAAAAAGAAGAAAAAAAGAAAACATAAAGTAACATTGGTGATTGATAATTCATAGGGGGAAGCAGATGTCTATTGAGGTAAGAAACCGTTTGCGAGAGAGGTTAAGGCAATAGAGGAAACAATAATCTCAACATAGTGGAGATTATGGGTGCGTATGAAGGTAATAGAATGTTAACAGAAGTATAAAACAGTATATATAAAAAAGCCAAATGATCAGAAGTAACGAGTATGGCCCTATAGAATGTACGCCAAGTTAATATAGGAGTAATTTCTGGCGATTTACCCACCTTCCAGAATTCTATCACTTAACCTTTAGTTCTCGGATACTACTCGGGCCGGCAGTGCCTCGTTTGGTCAGGTGTCACACTACATACACTACCAAAGAAACCATCTAATAAAGATACCAAGGGTAAATCTAAGCCACTTCTTCATCAACTTTCATCCCCAATGTCGGCCGCTCTCATCAACAGGTCACTTACTACCATCCGTACGGAACTCGAGTTCTTGCATGACTCGGAAGTCATTGATCAGGCTCTCTATGACAGACTCACATCGTCACTTCCCCAGAAATACTCCAAGGACATGTCTCCTTGGGGTGTAGACAAGATTTCGGTCTCCAACCACGGCGAGTCCTCCAATAACGATAAGCCATCATCATCTGTGGATGCTGTGAGTAATTCGCTAGCAATGGTTACCGTTCAGGACAAGATTTCTCCACCTAGAGACCCTCCTTCGGTTCCTGTTCCTCCCAGAAGCCTGGCCCCAGCTATTGGGTACTGCAAGGCATCGTACGACTACGATGCACAGGAGCTGGGCGACTTGGCACTTCAGAAAGACGACCGTATCGCTGTTGTGGAGCACCTCTCGCCAGATTGGTGGAAAGGCTACAAGGTTCGAGACCCCAGTGTGGTGGGTGTGTTCCCTTCCAACTACGTCTCTGTGATCAGTGAGCAGGAGTTTAAGAATCTGACAAGACCCACTGCTGCTCCTAGCGAAAAGGCAAGCTACGATTCTGGAAAGTTCAACCTGTACTCCTCGGGACCTCCAGCGTATGAGACGTCATCACCAGGCCCAAACTACGGGGGATACCAGGTGCAACAGGGACAACCAATGCCACAAATGCAAATGCAGCCTACTATGCAAATGCAGCCTCAGATGGGGTCACCTTACGGCTACAACAACCAGTATCCTCCAGCCAACTATTATCCTCCACAGCAACAGCAGCAGCCACAGCAGCAACAACTAGCACCACCACAAGAGGCGCAGCAACACCACACGGGAGGACTGAGTGGTATGAATGAACATGCAAAGAAATTCGGAAAGAAAATGGGCAATGCAGCAATTTTCGGAGCAGGAGCAACCATTGGTAGTAACATCGTCAATCTGATCTTCTAGATGTCCAAGTTGCTTTCCACAGGATAGGATACAATAAATTGGATTGGTTTACGATAATGTGGCATGGAGATGTAGATTCTGTTCTTACAATTGATGATACAGTCGATTGATATTCATCCATATGATTATCTTTAGGAAGTGAAATCTCTATTTTCATGTAACCCTCATATCTCTTTTCCCTTTTTCTTTTCATTTTTTTTTTCATTTTGAAACAACATAAATCTTTACGACGTACTAGCTTACTACTAGTATATCTCTACCTCCTTTTGCTCTCTTGATACTACACTCTTCTGATATACTTTGAGTCCATTCCCTTACTATGTACATTACTTACGAGAGTCCACCACCGTGTTCAACAACAAAGTGTCATTATCCAACAAGATTCTGTTAGGCGAGTTGGCCAAAATTTGCGCAATCTCTCTGGCAGTATCTAATCTCTTCAATTCCACGTAGTCCTTGGACTTCTTGATGGCTTCACCAATCAACTCAGCAGACTTAGCCTCACCAGCGGCTTTCACAACCAATTGCTGCTTCTCTTGTATAGCCTTGTCCACCACAAAGGCAGCTCTCTGGGCATCCTGCTGAGCAATCTGCTTGGCCTCAACGGCAGCGCTGAACTCAGGCGAAAAGGTCATAAACGTCAAAGAAACATCGTCCAACAAGATGTTGAACTTGCTGGCTCTACGAACCAAGTTTTCCTTGACCAAACGTGACACCTTCTCTCTTTGGGTGATCAATTGCGAGGCGTTGAACTGAGCAATCACAGACTTCAACACTTCGTTCACAATTGAAGGTAAAACCTTCTCGTCGTAGTCTTGGCCCAAAGTACGGTAGATGGTAGGCAACTGGTAAAGATCTGGTTTGAACAACACACGGCAAGTGATGTTAACCATCTGCAAGTCCTTGGTTCCTGTCAAAGAGGAGACGTTTCTAGGCTTTGCTCTGACATCGAAGACTACAGGTCTCTGGAACCATGGAACAATCAAATGGGTACCTTCTGGATATATTTGAGGCTGAACACCGCTCATCCTAGAGTAGATGATGGCTCTCTGACCACCGTCAACGTTGAAGAGAGCGTTTTGCGCAAGGAAAGAGACACCTCCCAAGAGCACAAGGCCTCCAAAGCCAGCAAAGATGCCGAGGGGAGATTTAGGTGGCGAACCACCTCCAGTACGGGCCTGAGTTGCTCTTCTTCTCAATTCCTGAGACAATTTTTGCCAATTTTGGTCATTCATGGTTTTTGAAGTTAAAGTGGTGAGAATATAGTGGAGGCAATAGTTTGCCTTTATGTGCGATTTTTGGGTGGGACACTTCTGGAATAAAATGGATGGGGAAGTGGGAAAAAGTGAAGACGAGAGGAAATGACAGAAAAAAAAACAAATCAATTGGCCGATTTCAAAATGTATCCCGAAGATGAGTGACTGTCACCGTTTCTGCAACTTCTGATTTTATTTGTTGGAAGTTCGGGTGGAATGGGTGTAAGTTTGATTGCTGAATTGCGCAGGCTCGAAAAGTATAGGTGGGTAAAGCATTTAAGAAATAGTGTCAGAGGAAACTTTGCAGAATCAAATGACAGTAAAAAGAACCAAAGAGAATGATAATTTGTAGACAAACAAATAATTGGGGAACATCCAAATTTCCGCTTCATTGAACTGAGTTCTGAATTTCCATATGTTGTAAATACCCACACATTGCCATAGCGAGTTTGACAGTATCCACTATTTTTCCGGCCCACATAAAACACTAATGTATTTTCACATTCTGATAACCTCTTTAAAACAAGTGCCAATTTCACACCTCCGCTCTACGAAGGCACGCCCTCGTACTCGTTCTCCTTGTAGTACTGATTGATGGCTCTCTTCCAATAATGCTTCCTGTTGGAATGGACAGGAGTCCTAAGGAAAAACTTCTCCCAAAAAACCAACAAGATAATGACAAAAGCAACAACTACACTAGGTGCAATCTGACGAATCAAATTCAGGGTCGTCACTATCTTCGTGTATGGACACTCAGCATAAGGTCCACCTGTCACATAACAACCCGTCACAGTAATATCGTTGAGATCAATCCACACCGGTGCCAGAATATTTCTCGAGTCGAGAAATGTCCACAATGCTCCCTGTTCGATACTCAGTTGCGGAAGACCGAAGGCGTAGTTTTCTGGACATTTGTTATCACTGGAGTCAAAATATGTGGAAAGCGACGACAGAATCGTCCAATCGAACGGGTTATCCATGCGCTGACATGCTAACCGATACTTATCGTAGCAATTACTCATAGTCCATCCCTGAGACGTCATAGCAATGCACTTGAACGCGAATTGGGCGTTGGTGGTACTCTCAAATTGGTTGTCTTCAGTGTCTGAATCATCGTCATTGGTGGCACTGGTTGTATTTTCCTTCGCTATGTTGGGTTGATTTGGTGCCCAAGACCAGTATTGGAGCGGCACGAAGTTGTTGAAGATTGCACCCAACTGGTCTGCTGTGTTATTGGTTCTGTCTCCGATCTGCGATTCATACGACTTGTAACTTGCGTTAAGAACAGTGTTGAAGCCACATTCGGTCCACATTTGCAAACTGTCGTTGGTGAACGGAGTGCTCAGGCTGTCGACAACTGTTCTGAAACGTGATTGCCCAACTATCACAGAAAAGAGTGATGGGTCGAATGCCGAATGTCGTAATCTTGAGCAATTAGTAAGAATGCCAATGTCCGAGGAATTGACAAACGTCGGCTCGAAATCGTCTTCTGTAGGAACAAAAATGGTATCCTTGTCCAAGCTGGATATGTTGTAACCTTTGTTCGACAGACGTAGATCGTTGTTGACGACACTAACCATAGTTCTCTTGAACAAATTGAATAGGAAATCGTATTGGGTGGGGTACTCAGAAGAGTAGTAGTTAGTGTAGTTGCCACTAGGCGAAGATTCAGAAAATACTTGGAGTTCCAGCGGCATGAACAGCCAGCTTCCTAGTCCCGATACAGACTGCGCCAACGTGGAGTTTCCAACCAGCAAATACGAAGGATCCGGCGATTCGTACCCGGATGGAATGGAATCTAGCCGTGTAGATGTGGAGTTGTAAGTTCTGTTCGTGGCTGTAACCACCGGCTCGTAGTAGATGCTTTTCAAGTTCAAGAGTAAGAGCACCATATTGGCAGTGACCTTGACATTTGAAGTCCGAAAGTACTGCGTTATAGTCGCCATGACGTCCGCAGGAGAAAGACCTGGCTCGCATTGGTATGTCTTGCCGTTCCAGGACACATCCACTGTGTTTGTCAAGTTTCCTGTCAGATTATTTGGAAATGGAGCAGGACAAAGTTGCCAGGTCTGAGTAAACTCGTTCCAGTACATATCTAACATAAGCGCCCCCACCTTGCCAGAAAGAATCATCAGCAACTCGTTGAGAGCAGCAAAATTGTATCCGTATGGTTCAAACACCAACTGATTTAGAGACAAACCACTTAGGCCCAATTGGTCGATTGGAATGTTCTCGGACATGTCACGCTGGGCACGCGACGCATCATCCTGATTTTCTGAAAGAAGTGGCCAATTTTCGAAAGCAACAACTGTGCAAAGATAGAAATATACCGCCAAATGTAGTCGTAGCATTGTACTTGGTAACCACATAATAGGTTCCTATTAGGTTTATGGTACGCCCGTACCTCTCTGATAAGAAGAGATGGTGAGGTGTGCATGAGAATAGTGACTATAGAAGTAGAGAATGATAAATGATACAATGAAGGGTGGATGGTAGAGACTTATGAGGTTGTGAGGTAACAGGAATTGAGTAACTCTGAATGTGAAATATTGACAAAGATTAAGAATCTGAAGTTACTATTTTACTGAAAAGTGATGAAGGTGTTTTCAAACCAAGTAACCGCCTGGATGACCAATTTAATATCTAACAGAACAACATAAGAAGTGAGGAGACAGGAAGAAAAGAAAGAGTTAGAGAAATAGCAATGAAATGATAATCGGTGAATTAGATCGGTTTTTAGTTCACAACGAAACTAGCAGATTGCAACCAGTACATATAAGGCTGGAAGTTATTAACTATCAAAGTCGAAGAATAAGAAATAAGCAACGGGCTATAAAAATCAAGATTGATTGGTAATTTCTGAATTCTGAACTCTTGGATTCAATTAATGGAATCTACATGCTGATCCTGTCATCCCAAATACTCCTATAACCTTCAACTCTGGAGGATCCCCAACTACATTAGCAACGTCGAAACTTGAGAAATTCCAGCCCATTTATCAAATGAAAAGTCTCAGAAAGCTCCGTTTCATAAGATCACCTTATAATCATGTGTTAAGCTTGACAACCAAAATTCCTTCTATGGCCCGATTGTTTATATCATGTCAAATGTCAACATGCATGCCGGCCAGTAATTACTTCAATAATGATAGTGTACCATCGAGCCTACTGAAGCTGAGTTGATCCGTCCCAACCATCCCACAAACATGCAAAAAAATAAAACGGAATACTAAATTAGCTCGGGCCACAATTATGTTTAACTTGAAACCACTGATAGGCTTCCACCTATGCACCTTCCACACACTACCCCGGATCATAGGGGCAGACTGGCAGATGGGACGGCCAATTTTCTCAAATATCGCCGACCATGATGTCATGCACTCAAGCGATAATTTTGTGGAGCGCACGAAAAAACTGCACCAGCCAGTAGTTTTGTTTCTTTTGGCTCGCGAAGACCCCAAACTGGACGCAATTAGTTTGATGTTCCTTTGTTATGTGCAATACAACCAGCTTATCGGGAATGACGGAAAAAAATTAATTGTCTCGGAAGTAACCAAATAGACAGTTTCAACATGTTGAGAAGTGCATGGTTCTCCATGATGTGGCCTTTCAATCCACCGTCGACAAGACATAACCTTCCTTGAGCTTTCTTTTCAGTCAATAGGTTCTATTGCATACCCCTCAGCAGAAATTTCCTCTCAGCAAAGAGAGAATAGTGTCCCGCACACGTGACCTCGGGTCAATTCATTTCGGCAGGCTCTCGCCCCAAATAGGAAGGTGGCCGAAATTCCCTCAAAACATACAAAAATTTAACTATATCCACGAAATTGCACCCTGCTATCCTTTTTCTCATCAATGAAGGTGTCTACGCTTTTAGCTGCTGGCGCTATCGCCGCTGGTGTCGCTGCTGAGACTCAGGAGGTCGTCACTGTTACTTTCTACGGCTCGACTGATACCCATAGATATGGAAGATTCGACAAGACTAAGGAGCCAACTACTTCCACTTCTTCCGGTACCCACAAATACGGTAGATTCGACAAGACCAAGGCCGCCACCACTTCTACTTCTTCTGGTACTCACAGATATGGTAGATTCGACAAGACCAAGGATGCCACCACTTCCACTTCTACTGGTACTCACAGATATGGTAGATTCGACAAGACCAAGGATGCCACCACTTCCACCTCTTCTGGTACTCACAGATATGGTAGATTCGACAAGACCAAGGCCGCCACCACTTCCACTTCCTCCGGTACCCACAGATATGGTAGATTCGACAAGACCAGGGACCCAACAACTACCACTGTTTTCGTTGCAGCCGAGGCCAGTGTTGCTCCATCCTCGTCCACCTCATCTACCAACGCTGGTGTCAACCAAATTTCTGGTCTCTCGCTTGGAGTTGCTGGTGCCCTTGCCGCTGGTCTTCTTTTGATTTAGGCACTCCCATGCATTTAATTTCTTTCCGAGCTTTACTATCTTCGTTGATTATACCATAATAGAAAAACGTTTCCTTAATTATGTAAACTCTTCAAATACTGTCTTGCAATTCCCTTTGTCCGAGTTGTTCCGCTTAGCAAATCAGCTTATCTAACCAGATAGCTTGTAGGTCTTGAATCAAAGGACTGATTTACGATGTCATGACAACCAAATTAACTTGTCGGGTCAATACTACGGAGAGCGTTGAGATCACACTAACATTGAATGTCATAAAATCATAATGGTACATATTGATTTCCAGTTTCTGATCATCTGGCTTAGACGAGCAGCCTGGCTGGATTCATTACCGATAAGCACCTTTATCAATTACTGGCTCAACATCAGTAACGTCTTCACCTGTTCAATTTCATTAGCCAATTGAACTTTCAAGTCCTCCACCTCACGTAGTTGCTTTCTCAACTCGGCAGCCTTCTCATTAAGCATCTGCACCTTTGCATCCATCTGGTCTAATCTTGTCTCTTTACCTTCAACAAACTCATTAGCAGACAAAATCTTAGTTTTCTTAGGACTCTTGTTCACAGGCAATGTCACTGGTCCCTTCTTGACCATCGACGTCACCAACTCATAGACGACCTGTGCACCGTTAGTGGAAGTAATCTCTGCATGGTCGAAATCTGGATTAACCTCCACCACATCTGCACCAACCACCGTTAAACCTTCCAAACGTCTAAGAACATAAATTAACTCTCGTGGGAGCCATCCTCCAGGCTCCTGGGTTCCAGTACCACTGCCAAATCCAGGATCCAACACATCAATATCAACACTTATATATGTAGGGGTGTCAGCAGGGACGGTGGCCAAGATTTTGTCCACCACCGAATTGACACCATCAATCCAGATGTCGTCTGCATTTATACGCACAAAGTTCTGTTCGTCATCGTCAGCCAAGTCTTCCTCACTAGATAATTTAGTCCGGATTCCCGCATGGACATTATGTTTGGTGGTCAAGCCTTCCTCATAGGCCTTCCACAACATCAGGCCGTGGTTGAGTTCTGACTGATGTGTGTGCCAAAAGCTGGGGTACTTATCGGGCTTCCAGGTATCCAAATGAGCATCGAAATGAATTATATTAAGTGGACCATACAATTTATGGAGAGCTCTGATGTGCGGAAGAAGCACCGAATGATCTCCACCTAAAGCCACATATCGTGGAGGCTGCTCTGTGGAGTTTGAAGACGTGTGCTCCAACAAAAGCTCCTCAAATCCGAGCGTCATCTGCTTGAATGCCAAGGTGTTATCCATGGGAGTTACAGGAATGTCTCCACAATCCATAATATTGGCCCACGATAAGTATGGGTTGAAAGAAGCACGGGGATTGTAGCCACGGAGCGATGTCTGTCTCTGTGAAGCTGCTCTGATGGCTCTAGGGCCAAATCTAGCACCTGAGCGGTACGAAGTAGCAGTGTCAAATGGTACTCCGATAACAGCAATGTCATATTGCAAATTTCTATCGGTAAGGCAGTTTTGCAGAGGCAAATGAGCAAACGTGTTAATACCCTGGAAGGGCCACATTTCGCCCCACATTTCGTCTAATGAAGCTTCGTTATCGGCGGTGTTGAATACCAGGTTATCTTTGGCAGTCAACCTTGCGTTGACCGCAAGTGCGAGAGAAAGAAGGACGGCGACTTTCATTGTAAGCGAACCGACTCCAATTGAGTTATTAATGTAATTGTCAAGTCAGAGGTGGTCTGGTGGTAGGTATGCAATTTAAGATGATCTATCTATATAATGACATTACATATAGGAAGTGCGCTAGTAGATTCCGCACGGAATTTACTTAGCGGGTTACTAGTATGGTAGTTGGCGCCCAGGATAAATTAAAGGATACAATTTGGCAGGATTTGGGTGTTACAGATGAGGTATAGAAATAGAGATTGGCTAGAGGTGTAGGGAATTAAAAATAGATGGCGATATCATTAAGTTGATAAATGTGGGGGAGGGGGAAAGTGGAGGACAAAATAGCATACATGAAGTTCGAACTAAATCTATTCCATTCGATTCGTCTTCAATTCGTCTTCAATTCTTCTTCAGCTCTTCTTAAATTCTTGTTCAATACTCCGTCAATTCTTGAGTTTCAAGTTTGATCTATCCTCTTCACTTTCGAGTATAGTCTGATTTCCTCCTTCTCCAAGTACCATTATTGGATAATTCTACCCCAATCTAGCCGATTAAAAGAAACCGGACCCCTTATTATTAGTATTTTGCGCATTTCTAATGCCTTGATTTCTTTCCATTACCATCAATTAAAGATGTCCCACCTGCCTGAGTACTCTTACTATCAACTGTTTAGGTGTTGATGACAAGAAAACTTATCACCTGTAACTGATTGCCCAGATAGAAAAATAGCAAAAACAGAAACTTCCAGAATACTATCGACTACAGAGCACTGGTCACAAAAGGTTAGTCCTTCGAACACTATCGAGTAGCGACAGATGCAATATGTTTATAATAGGTATGCAAATTTGTGATAGGTATGAATGTGTATGATAGGATACGATTCATTGTATCAATGGCCACAACGAAACCATTCTTTTGCCTCGCTCTCAAATCACTGTCACCTTCCCAGTATCTCTCATAGCATCGCATATCTTCATCTGAATGGTTTCATGCGTACTTATCGTTCCATGCATTACCATACATCTCCTCTACATAACCATATCAACTCCATTCCACGTCATAGACCCTGAATATTTTCGAAATGACAGTGCAACTCTTCACCAAACCAATTGCATCATCGCCTCCCCCAGGTGTTTACCCCACCGTCAACCACTCGCAGCCTCCAGTTGGTTGCAATTTCTCCAATCCAATTCAGACGAACAACACCTTCAACAATCTATTGCTAGCAGACCAAACCTTCCCGGCATGGCCGCTTCCTTACCTGCTTTGGGTCACCAAGGATGGCAATTCCGACTGGGGAATGGCGTTCAATCATACAGATGCCAACCAGCAGGTATATGGGCCTGATACCAGCAAGAATCCGGTGCAATTCTATTTCAATCCACCCAAAATCAAGCTGTTTGCATTCACGGGACGTGGCTGGTCGTCTGTGGATGTCAAGGTGTTGCTGAGCCTGAAACTTTCCTCCACTGTTAGCCTCAATGGAGGAGGTTCAGGCGTCATCACGATTCCCATGGTGTATGGAATGGCATTCGTGACTGGAGTGTATCAGAACGAGATTCCAGTCATTCATTCAGCCGTAGGAATCCAAGAGTTCCGCAAAATTGGTATAGTAAATGGTTCGATTGCTAAGTACACGGCCAAACTCTTCAATCAGATCACCTGGAGTATCTTCGTTAGCGAAGATGCCGGTAACGAGCTCGTATTGGAAGATCCAAACCACATTGTGGCTTCCAAACCTACCAACAAATGTGTGATCCAGATCTGTAAAGGTGACAATAGAGCCTACGACTCCACCTGCGGAAAGTATCCAGTAGGAGCCAGACTTTCTGGTAGTGTCGATGGCCTGAATGGAGCGTACTCGTTCGAGTATGTCATGGAAGGTAATTCCCAATGTGGAACTGGTCTCGTGTATTGTCTTCCTCATCACCAGATGACCCTTTCTGGGGACTCAAGAAAGGCTTCTACGGATTTGGTTTTGGACTCACCCACAAAAGGTCCCATGCGTGCCTTTGCAACCGATAAATTGACCATGAACGTTCCTGACTTGCCAATAAATATTGGCTTTGAACCGTGGACGTCAGTTCAAGGCTTTGGATACAGAAGTGAGAATTTCACCGACGAAGTCAAGCAATTGATCAAAGAGGCAGCCACAAAGGAGTCTCAACAAGATGTGGCTGGCCAGTGTGACTTGGATTCTATGTATTTTGGAGGAAAACAGTTAGATAAG